>R21__coassemble_618_pt1 | contig 28389 bp, 29 predicted proteins | sample R21__metabat2_high_PE_034 | metagenome-assembled genome bin R21 | reverse complement strand
TGGCTCTCCTCCCACGACTGAAGTCACGGGTGTCCGAGCCTAAATAACATGAAAGGAAACATCAAACCCTGGCCTGCCGTGCGGCAGCGCTGCATGACGGCGTACAATAGAAAAGCTTTCGGTAACAATATTCAGACAGCGCGGGAAATGAAGGGACTGAGCCAGAGCCGGCTTGCAGAAATACTCCAGGTCGGAAGAAACTTTGTGTGCAACTGGGAGTCGGGATTCTCAAGGCCAGACTTCAAAATGATTCCCGAAATCTGCAGAGTCCTGAACATTCCCATTCAGTCGTTCTATGGATGGCCCTGCTCAAAAACGGATATGCAGCAGGAAGAAATCCTGTTTCTTCGGGATTATATGGATCTGGACGGGGAGGATCAGAAGCTGATCAGTTCAGTCATGCGGCAGATGCTGACACTCGAACTGAATGCGGCTCATGATCTTTGCAGGAAAAACTTTGTCAAAGTACCGCAGTATGACAGTGAAGACTATTTCAGGGAGCGCCACGGCAATCATCTCAGGTGGATTCGCCGCAGGAGGGAACAGAAAAAGCCGGATTTTCTTGTGACGCTGTCGGGATCAGGGCTTTCTCCGTATTATGATGACAATGATGAACTCGTCGGCCGCCGAACGGGTGAAATCGCCGATGGCCAGTTTGGGCTTGTTCTGGTTGATGAGGACCTGGCAGTGCTCAGGCGCACCGGTGATGTCATGACGGGCGGCGCTGGGACAGAGCAGGTGCCGTATTCTGACCGAAGCAGGATGGAGATTGTCGGAGTCATCACGGGAAGACTGGAACCGAAAGACTTTCCGGATGAAAACGAACGCCTCCTGCTGGGAAATGTTTTACGAGGGGCCGGCTGAATGATACGCTTTCGTGTCTGAAAAGACATTGCCGGTGAATGACAAAAGCACTGTTATATGCTATGATAAAGCTGTGCGAAAAATATAGGCACAGATTATAAATTATTAAAAAGTGAGGAAGATGGTATGAAGAAAATTGTCGCTCTTTTGCTTGCCATGCTGATGATGCTGAATCTCTCTTTTGCCATGGCAGAGGACACCTTTGAAGAGAACCTGGCAGCGTTCCTGAATACGCTGAATGTTGAAAATGGCGATCTTCTTCTGAACGCGGAAGCTGCTGGACAGGCCATCAATGTCCGTGCAGGAAAAGATGAAGCCGGTGTGCATGCTGCTCTGGAGATTGCCGGGAATGCTATGGGCGAAGCCATGCTGACCGCTGACACAGCTTATGTGTCTGCCATGGGTCAGGGCCTGAAGGTTCAGTATCAGACGGTGCAGAACTTTGCTCAGAAGATCATTGAGTCTATGATGGGCAGCGCAAATCTTTCTATGGACCAGATCCAGGCTGATTTTCAGATGCTGGCCAGCAAACTCGCCGGACAGCTTTTCCCTCTGATGCAGGCTCTGAAGACGGAAGAAGTTGAAAACGGTGTCAAGTATTCCGTCGATGCTGCAGTGCTTGCTGAAGCACTGCCGGGTGCAATCGACAGCCTGCTTGCTGATGAGGAAATCAACGCATGTGCTGAGCGCTATGCAGGATTCCTGACCTTTACCGCAGGCAATAGCGAGAATCTCTCCTTTGACCAGCTCAAGGAAATGTGGGCCGAGAACAAGGATACATTCAAGCAGAATCTGTCTCAGACAAGTGCGGCTCTGACCGTTCTCAATGACGGAACGTATGCATTTGAAATGCTGATGCCTTCCGATGAGCAGAAACTGGCTGTTCTTTCCAACGGCAGCCTGGCCGAAGGGCTGGAAAGCATGACCACGGTCGGCTTTGAAGGCGAAGAACCGGTGATGACCATGGCCATCACTTTCAATGGCAATGAAGTTGTTTATGATGTCAAAGCACAGGATGTGACTGTGTACGAAAAGCTGACGCTGTCCGAAAATGGACTGGAAGCTGTAGATTACATCATTACCGAGAACAACGAAACGGTGCTTGAAGCACATTATGCTGACGGCAAGCTCACCATGACGGGTGACGGCATGAATCTCACCGCTGAGATCACCACCAAGGAAGCCAAGAAGCTTGTGGCCACTGTCACGGTTGAGCAGAATGGCGAGACCAAGGTTCTTACGGCAACAGTTGAACTGCTTGATCAGGCGCTTGCCTGCACACTGGATGCGGCAGGAACACAGATGCTGCTGAACCTGAGCATGACCGAAAAGGGCGAGTGGACGGATCTTTCCCAGGCAGAAGGCATGACCGAAGTTGATGAGAACATGCTGATGTCCCTGCTCAGCCAGATGTAATATGAATTGCTGACACACGACAAATGAAAAACGGGCCGGCTGAGGGATTCAGCCGGCCCGTTTGAATGCTGCGGGCGGATATGTGGGAATGCCTGGTTTCTGTCTTACAGAAACCTTGAACGGGATGCATCCTGGAGATAGGAACGCATTTCAGGTGTGTTCTCCAGGGCTCTCGCACAGCCTGTGACGGTGGTGGTGGAAGGGTCATCGGCAAGACCTGTGGCAATGTGCAGCTCCTGATAAATCGCATCAGGCAGACCTGAAAGCTGAGCCGCACCGCCGGCGAGAATGATGCCGTCGTCGAAAATGTCAGAAGCCAGCTGAGGAGGCGTGTGCTCGATGACCGACTGTATACATTCGATCAGGTCTGCGACAGGATCCTTTAATGCATCATAGATTTCAAGGGAAGAAACCGTCTGCGTTTTGGGAAGTCCGGAGATCAGATTACGGCCGGTCACGTGCATGGTCAGATCGTTATCCGGAGGCACTGCACTTCCCAGGGTGATTTTGACTTCCTCAGCCGTCCGGTCTCCAATGAGCAGATTGTGTTTTTTCCTCAGGTAACGGATGATGGCATCATCAAAATAGTCGCCGCCGATCTGGGTACAGGTGCCAACAATGACCTCACTTGAAGAAAGTACGGCGATATCACTTGCCCCGGCACCCATATCAATGATTATATTGCCATAAGGCTCCGTAAAATGAAGCCCGATCCCAATCGCGGACGCGACAGGCTTATCGATCAGCTGGGTTTTTCTCATGCCCGCGTCGAGCATGACAGAGAGAATGGCACGCTTTTCGGTATCGCTGACCCCTGTGGGAAGCGCGAGAACGGCGCGGGGACGTGAAAACCAATGGTTTCCGACGGCGTGCTTGATCATGGCGTGGATCAGTTCTTTGGTCAGTTCAAAGTCGCTGACTGTTCCCTGACGAAGAGGACGGACCGCCTGAACATTGCCCGGGGTGCGTCCGATCAGCTTATAGGCATCTGATCCTACAGCAAGCACCTTTCCGGTGTTGCGGTCAACCGCGACGACGGCGGGCTCCCTAAGCACAATGCCCCTGCCTCTGGCAGAAATGAGCACCTGAGATGTGCCAAGATCGATACCGATGTCATGGTTTTGGGCCATACAGAACCTCCGATTGCATTTGCTTTGTCTGGTTGCAGACACATCATTATATCATTTAGTGACTGGTACGTAAAGATTGGATCTGACTTTAAAGCGCTGCGCACAGACACTGTTTCTGTGTGCGGAAGCTCCCCGCTTGCAAAAGGCGACGGCGGGGAGTACAATATAACAGTCTGTTTTTCAGTATAAATATGGATTGAGCAAAGCGGACAGGGAGGATTTATATCAATGAAAGTCATTCTTCTTCAGGATGTGAAGAATATTGGAAAGCGGGACGATATCGTATCTGTTTCCGATGGCTATGCCCGCAATTTCCTTTTCCCCAAAAAACTGGCCATGGAAGCCAAAACAGGCGCGATGAAGGAAGTTGAAAGAAAGCGCGCTGCAGAAGCAGCAAGAGAAGCTGAAAAGCGCCAGGAAGCCAATGAAAAAGCCAAGCAGCTGAAGAATCAGGGCGTTACGCTCGCTGTCAAATGCGGGGAAAAAGGCCGCCTGTATGGTTCTGTGACGACTGCAGAAATTGCTGATCAGCTCGAGAAACAGTATGGCATTCGCATTGACAAGAAAAAGATTGAGCTCTCTGAACCGATCAAGCAGGTCGGAGATGTATCCATGAGCGTCTGGCTGTACAGCGGCATCACCACGCAGATGACCGTGCACGTTGTTCCGCTGGAGAAATAAGAAAACCGCTGCGGTGGGAAGGGAGATGAACAGATGAGTGAACTCAGGTCAATGATTCCCCCGAACAGTGTGGAAGCGGAGAAAAGCGTACTCAGCTCAATGCTGCAGGAAAACCATGCTGTACAGCTGGCGGTGGAAATGCTGGTCAAAGACGATTTCTACCAGCCGTCGCATCGGGAAATCTACGACGCTATGATCGCTCTCAATCTCCAGCAGATGCCCATCGATTTGATGACTGTCCAGGCTGAACTCTCGCGCCGCGGGACGCTGGATGGCATTGGCGGGAACATCTATCTCGTTGAACTGTACGGATATGCACCGGCTACCGCCAATGTCAAGGCCTATATTCAGATTGTGCTGGAAAAAAGCGTGCTTCGCCGGCTGATTGCAGCCAGCCAGCAGATCTCGCAGGAATGCTACAGTCAGCAGAATACGCTGCAGGAAACGCTTGCCAATTCTGAGAAGGCCATATTTGACATTGTCATGAAGCGGTCGGGGACGGACACATTAAAACCGATTCGCGAGGTGCTTCTGAACACCTATTCCATGATTGAGGAACTCAGCGAACTGAAGGGAAGAATTTCCGGTGTCCCAACCGGATTTACGGCCCTGGACAATACGCTGACCGGTCTGCATGGGGGCGAACTGATTCTGATTGGTGCACGCCCGTCAATGGGTAAGACCAGTTTTGCCGTGAACATAGCAAGCCATGCGGCTTTTTATGCAGGGAAGACGGTTGCCATTTTCTCTCTGGAAATGCCCAGAGAGCAGATTGTTCTTCGTATGCTGTGCTCTGATGCCCGTGTGGACATGCAGAAGGTGCGTTCCGGAACGCTGACATCGGATGACTGGATGAAGCTGGCGAGGTCTGTAGGACCGATTTCCGCATCCAGCTGTTTCATTGACGATACAGCGGGTATTTCTCCTTCTCAGCTGCGGTCCAAGTGCAGACGTCTGATGATGGACCATGGCCTGGATCTGATCGTTGTCGACTATCTGGGTCTGATGCATTCCGATACAGCAGCAGAGAACCGGCAGCTCGAAGTCAGTGAAATCAGCCGTTCCCTGAAGGCGATCGCGCTTGAGCTGAAGGTACCGCTGATTGCGTGCGCTCAGCTCTCTCGTGCAGCGACGACCCGAGTGGACAAACGCCCCATGCTCTCAGACCTTCGTGATTCGGGTTCTATCGAGCAGGACGCTGACGTGGTGATGTTCCTGCACAGGGAAGGTTATTATGACCAGAACTGTGAGGAGAAAAATGTTGGCGAAGTGATTATTGCCAAGCAGAGAAACGGCCCGCTGGGTAACATCAAAGTTGCATGGCTTCCGGAATACACGACCTATGCCAATCTCGCGCCGGAGGCAAATTCAGCGCCGGTCTAATTACATGTACTCGGAGGATTCTGCATGCAGCAGCAACAGGTTTCGACACTTTTGCCGGGCAGCAGCTTTGATGGCTTTCTGCTCGTCCGTTCCTCAGAACTGCGGTCTGACAGCAAAGGAAAAACGTATCTTGACATGAATCTTGCAGACTGCTCGGGTGAGATCAACTGCAAGCGATGGGATGAAAAGGTCACGGCTCCTCCTCAGGGGAGCATTGTCTGGGTGAGCGGTCAGGTTCAGGAATTCAAAGGTCGGATCCAGCTGAAGATTGAACGCATGCATCTGCGTACAGAGATTGAGACAGTGGACCTGTCACTGCTGATCCCCTGTGCGCCGGAAAAGCCCGAGGCCATGATGCAGGAAATCGAGCAGACCATTGCTTCTTTCCAGTCGGAAGATCTGAGAAAACTGGTCGGCAGAATGATTGCCATGACACGGGAAAAGCTGCTTTATTATCCCGCAGCCATGCGCATGCATCATGCAGAAAAAAGCGGTCTTCTGCATCACACGACGGATATGCTGCATACAGCCAAACAGATTCTTACCTGTTATCCGTTCCTGAATGCGGATATTCTGCTTGCAGGCGTGATTGTGCATGACCTTGCCAAGACTGTGGAGATGCAGAGCGATGAGTATGGCAATGTGTCAGACTATACAAAGGACGGCCTGCTTGTGGGCCATCTGGTCAGAGGCGTTTCCCTGCTGGATGAAGCGGCCAGGGAAGAAAACGTTTCAGGGGAATGCGTTCAGCTGCTTGAGCATATGATGATTTCGCATCATGGCATTCCGGAATATGGCAGTCCCAGGTACCCCATGTTTCTGGAGGCAGAGGCGCTCCACTGGATCGATCTGCTGGATGCAAGAATGAACGAAATGAAGGCCGTTGAAGACAGAACACCGCCGGGAGCATTTTCAGAAAAGATCATGAGCCTGGATGGAAGACGGATGTATCATCCGTTATATGAAGAGATTACTCAAAGCAAAAAACAGTGAAGCCGATGAAAAGGCGGACGGGAGGCCAACCATGAAGAAACTGAATATGTGGAAACGGATTCTTCTGATGATGCTGATTGCAGCGTGTGTATTCTGCTTTTCCGCATGTCAGAAGACGGAATACCAGATGGCAGGTTCTGCGACGCAGAATATTCAAGTCCAGGCGACGAATGCTCCGGCACCTGTGCCCACAGTGAATACAGAGATTGATTACGATACCTATGATCCTGCATCCGAGGAAGACATCGGCAGTGAACTGGGCGGCGTGACCGATCTGTCTGCTCTTCTGGATCAGCCGGCTACGGTTTATACGGAGCCTACAAGTGCCCCGACCATGAACAGCCAGTATGCCGGTGCGACCCCTGTTGTCATCGATCCGATTGACAAACCGACACCATCGCCTGTTCCGACGCTGACATTCTCTGAATATACTGTGTATGACGCAACCAAGCTCAGTCTCTCTTTCGAAGCGCCTGCAGGATGGATCGTCAATGATGTGGAACAGACATCCTACCAGCTGACCAATCCGGATATGAGCGTGGATTACCAGGCGACCCTGAGAGTCTCAGTGTATGCCGTGAATACAGAATATTCTCAGTCTGAAATGGCCAAAGAAGTGAAGAGCATTCTGAGCCGGTATCGCTCGGACTATAATTCCTTCAGTCCGACAAACACTGCTACACGCTCACTGCTCGACAAGACCGGTGTGTATGCGGATTATTCAGGTGTCAATAAGAACGGACAGAATGTAGGCGGACGCGTGCATGTTGTCTGCATTGGCAAGAAACTGTATGTTCTTGAGCTGAGCTGGCCCAAAGCCTATACAGAAACATACAAAGATACAGTGTATAAACAGTTCCGTCATTCAGTGAAAATCACAAAGTAACAGAAGAGGCAGCACTGGACAAGCAGTGCTGCCTCTTTCCTGCAGAATGGTGATTCTGCACAGCATGGACAACAAATAAAGAAAGGGACAAGCAGGCATGAACGATGCAATCCTCTCAATTCTGACAGCACTTGGAGGCTACCTGATGGGATCGGTCATGTACGCCTATCTGCTGCCGCGTGTCCTGTATCACGTGGATGTCAGAAACTATGGGGATGGAAATCCAGGCGCATTTAATGTCCATCTGTGTACATCCATGCCCCTGGCTTTTCTTGCGGCCGCCCTGGACATCTTCAAAGGAATGGTTCCTGCTGCATGCGCGCGGTATGTCCTTGCGCTGCCGGACTGGGCGATGCTTCTGCCTCTGGCAGGCACACTGCTGGGACATATGTATCCGCCGATGCTGCATTTTCGAGGCGGAAAGGGAATCTGTACAGCTTTTGGGCTGATGATTGGCCTGATGCCGCGGGAACTGTATGCACTGCTATGGGCTGCATGCATTCTGGTGCTGCTTCCGGTGATCCATGACCACAGAAAGCTGATACTTGCATCGCTGGCACTGTTTGCCCCGCTCTGCTTTGTGATCGGCTCTTCTGTTGAGATGAATCTCTGCATGGTGGTGATCGCTGCGCTTGTGGCGTCAAGACATCTGCGGGAGCATGTGGCAGGGGAGGCTGAGGAATGATTCTGCAGACAGGACAGAGAACCGATATCCCGGCATTTTACAGCGAATGGTTTGCAGAGCGGCTTCAGGAGGGAATGGTGCGGGTCCGGAATCCGTATAATCCCCAATCGGTGACCGAATATACAATTTCACCGGATGTAGTGGATGTCATCGGGTTCTGCTCAAAGAATCCAGAGCCGATGTTTCCTCATATGAAGCTCCTTGAACCTTACGGACAGTTCTGGTATGTGACGCTGACCGGGTATGGACGGGAGATTGAACGGAATGTTCCACCTGCGGACAGAATCATTTCAGTGTTTCAGCGGCTGTCACGGATGGTGGGAAAGCAGAGAATCGGCTGGAGATACGATCCCATCCTGATCTGGGGAAAGTATACGGTTCAATGGCATATTGAAACCTTCCGAAGCATGGCTGAGCAGCTTGCCGGATACACCGAAACGGCAGTCATCTCATTCATTGACATGTATCCCAAGGTCGTCAGGAATTTCCCGGGTGTCCATCAGGTGGGACGTGAGGACCGCCTGAGGATGGGGGAAAGCATGGCGGAAACGGCAAGAGCATGCGGGATGGTATTAAAGCCCTGCGGAGAAGGAAATGAGCTTGCCAGGTTTGGAGCCGACTGCTCCGGATGCATGACGCTTGCAGAATATGAGAAAGGCGCGGGAATGCCACTGAAACCAACTGTTCCCCTGAAACCTGCAAGAGAGAGCTGCGCATGCTATCTGAGCGGGGATATCGGAGCGTACAACAGCTGCGGACATTTTTGCCGTTACTGCTATGCCAATACCGATATTGAATCGGTAGCGGCCAACATGCGCAGACACGATGTCCACTCACCGTTTCTGCTCGGACATGACGAACCGGGGGATATTGTGCATCATGCGGTGCAGGAGAGCTGGAAGGATTATCAGCTGCGTATGGAGATCTGAGAAACGGATGCTACCGATTTCCGAGGTATTCATACAGTGGGAACACGCAGGCATCTTCCACACGTTCCGTCTGAGGATCGAATGGGACCGCATCAAGAACAAAGGAAATCGCTGCTGTCAATGACCGGACCATGTGTTCGGGGCTGCGTATGACCGTACCGGTCATGCGCTTTTTTTGGATCAGTTCCCTGGCGAGGTCTGTACCGTCCACGCCAAAGACAGGAATGCAGAGACTGCCGGGCACATCGGTATTCAGATCGATATGGAATAAGGCGTTGATGCAGCCATTGGCCATATCGTCGCATCCGCAGATGATCAGTTCGATCATGTTTCCAGACGCAGGAGAATAGACTTTCAGAAGGTCATTGAGGGTGTCCCGGGCAAAAGCAGCGGACCACATGCAATGGGGATCGGCTAGCGCACAGCAGTCGCTTCCATCATACCATTGAAGAGCCGGATATCCGGCTTCTTCCAGCACCTGATTCGCCAGGTCACAGGCAAACCTGGATCGATGGACGGCGTCCGGGTCATAGGGATCCCCCTGAAAACAGACGAAACTGATGATGCCGTCGCCGTTGAGATCACAGTCTGTATAGTGCGCACAGAGGTACTCACCGATCGAAGTTCCCTGAACCCGGCCGATGTCTTCGACGTCATGATTGACATAGAGACAGTCCGGATGATCCGAAAGAAATCGGACCAGTTTCTCATGGGATGGAGCGATGCTTCTCCCAAAGAAGATCACGGGGATTCCAGCCGCTTCAAGGGGATCCAGCAGTTCCTGTGCAGCAGAGAGGGAAGCATATTCACAGGACTGGATGCAGACGAGGTCAGCACCGGAAGCGGCAGCGTCCATGACCTGATCGAACTGCGTCCGGAAACTGCCGTGGGCATCCATGACCTCCATATGTTCATCACGCTGAGCAAATACAGTTTCCAGACAGACACGGATTTGGGCAGAAAAAGGGTCTGCCAGATCAGAGAAGAGAAACACAATATGATGCTGCAGAGAAGCGTGCGAAGCAGAAGGCGCAAGAAAAAAGAGTACAAAAAGAAGAGCGACGAGCCGTTTCGTAGGATGACCTCCTTTATGACAGGGACGATATGCAGCCAAATATGTTATATAAATCATACACAAAAAACGGTATATTTGCAACCTGATGATGCAAATATACCGTTTAACATATCTGAAGAACTTACAGGGTGTGCCGGGGAATGTTCAGCTCAATCATGATGGAACCGAGATCAGGCACGACCTGCTGGAAGAAGGCATCCTGTGTCAGGAGAACCGTGGCTGTATGATCGCACGGGTGGAACGCAAGGAAGGGGGCCGAACGGATTTCGGAATCGATCACCAGCGTGACGCGGTGCATCGCATCCCACCAGAGGCCAAAAGGGCTGAGCGAGCCGCTTTCCAGATGAAGGAGTTCGGGCAGAATCTCCTGCGGCGCAAAGGAAAGTCGGGCTGTCTGCAGTTTTTTGCTGACATCGGCCGTGCGGAAAGGTTTGTCCGGAGGCGTCAGGTAAAGATAAAAATCCGTCTGCTGACGATTGCACAGAAGGATGTTTTTGCAGAACATGACCTCATCGTTGACAAAAGGGAGGGCAAGGCAGTCCTCCATGGTACTGACCGGTGCATGCTCATGGCGGGTGTACGGGATATGATGACTGTCCAGACGGGACAGGACTTCCTCTTTTACAGACATGGCAGTGATTCTCTCCTGGTGATCTCATGCAGGCAGCTGCATGGCGCTCCTAACATGTTTCTCCAAAAAAAGCGGGATTCCTTCAAAAAAACTCGGGAGAATGATGAGCATTTATTATTGCGCCGCATTTCCATGCGTGCTATACTTTTCAATGATCAAATCAGGTAAAAAAACTGTTTCAGGAGGCGTTGTACTGATGAAGAGACGTATAGGTATCCTTACTAGCGGCGGGGACTGTCCTGGACTGAATGCTGCGATTCGCGGCGTTGCGCGTGCATCGTATGAAATGTTTGACTGCGAGATCATTGGTATTCATGATGGATATCGCGGACTGATCGAAGGGGATACGCAGCTCATGGAGCGCTCGCAGTTCTCCGGTATTCTGACACTTGGCGGAACGATCCTCGGAACGAGCAGAACGCCTTTCCGCAACATGCGCGTCATTGAAGATGACAATGTGGATAAAGTTGCGGCGATGAAAAAGACCTATAAGGATCTGAAGCTGGACTGCCTTGTGACACTCGGCGGCAATGGCACACATAAGACCGCGAATCTTCTTTCTGAAGAAGGTCTGAATGTGATCGGCCTGCCCAAGACCATTGATAACGATCTGTACGGCACCGACTTCACATTTGGTTTCCACACCGCCATGGATATTGCAACGGAAGTGATTGACCGCATTCATACAACAGCTGCAAGCCATGGCCGCGTGATGGTCATTGAAATCATGGGAAACAAGGCCGGCTGGCTGACCCTGTATTCCGGCGTGGCCGGCGGTGCCGATGTCATTCTGATTCCTGAGATTCCCTACAGGATTGAGGAAGTGGCCAAGGTTGTTGAAAAGCGTGCAAGCAGCAACAAGGGCTTTACGATCATTGCCGTGGCAGAAGGCGCAATGAGCAAAGAAGAAGCCAAGATGAAGAAGAAGGACCGTGAGGCGGCGCGCGCAGCATCCCACTATTCTGCGAGTGCAGATGTCGCGGCCCAGCTGAGAGAACTCGTTGGCGTTGAAGCGCGCAGTGTGGTTCCCGGACATATCCAGCGCGGCGGTTCACCGAGCGCATATGACCGCGTCCTGTCCACACAGTTTGGTGTGCACGCGGCAGAACTGATCCGTGATGAAGTGTACGGCGTGACGGTTGCGCTGAAGGGCAATCAGATTACACACAATAAACTGAAGGACGTTGCGGGCGTTCCGAAGCTGGTGCCTGCGGACGATCAGATGGTGGCCATTGCACGTATGATGGGCATTTCCTTCGGTGAGAAGAACTGACAAACAGAGGGCTGCGGTTTCGCAGCCCTTTTCATTTGGCATTCCTGCAGGAACCGTGCTTTGACTCAGCACGGTTTTGCTGTATAATGCACTCCATGGGGGTGAAGACATGTCCATTTTGGAAAGTGTGGCAGCGCTGATTGTTTCAGGTACAATGCTTGTCACCAATACACTGAATACGGCATGTCCTCAGAACGATCCGGAAGGGCTTCTGCTGGTCAATCGTTCCTGGCGCATTTCTGAGGATTTCATTCCTCCCACGCGGCAGGCGAATGTTCCCGGACAGGTGCGGCGGCTGCAGCCTCATGTGGCAGACGCGCTGGAAGAAATGTACGCAGCTGCGAAGAAGGAATGCGGCGTCACGCTGGTTTCGGTCAGCGGCTATCGTCCCTATGACAAGCAGGAAAGAATATACCGGAATAAGCTCAAGCGTGTGCGCGGTGATGTGGAAGCAGCGGACGCATATGTTGCACGGCCGGGCACCAGTGAGCATCAGACAGGGCTGACCATGGATGTGGGGATGCGAAGTCTCTCCAGTGACAAGAATCTTTCAGGCGCTTTCGGTGACAGCCGCGGGGGGATATGGCTGAGAGAGAACTGCTGGCGTTTTGGCTTCATTATCCGCTATCAGGAAGGATGGGAGGAGATCACCGGATATTCTCCTGAACCCTGGCACATCCGGTACGTCGGACTGGAAGCAGCTGAAAAACTGCACGAAAACAATATGCCATTGGAAGAATTTCTTCTTCTGGAGAGAACAGCTGTCATGCTGGAACTTCTTTCTCAGAATCAGGAAAGCGGGGAATAAGAACATGCTGAAGAGAGTGATTGCCTTCGGGCTGATGCTGATGATCCTTCTGGGCTGCGCTGCGTTTGCTGAAGAGGAGATCGAATTCACACTGGAGGACATTGTGGAACTGGAAGAGGTCCCGGTTTACGGTGAAGTGGACTGGAATTTTCCGGTGGATCTGAAGGATATGGATCCGGTCATGATTCGTCTGGCCAATAAACACTGCCTTCTCAGCAAAGAAGACAAGCCGGACCCCATCATGAGCATGGTGTCGAGAAAGGCAAACAAGGATGGGAGCAATGCAAACGGAGGTGTCAATAAAGCATCCGGAAGCAAAATGCAGCTTCAGGAAACCTGCGGACTGGCCCTGGTGGAGATGTTCGAAGGTGCGCTGAAGGACGGCATCAAACTGTATCTGAAAAGCGCATACCGCTCCTATCAGACGCAGAATACCATGTATTATAACCGCCTGAAGAAAAACCATGGGAAAGACGACGGCTGGGTGAGCAAGCCCGGCGCAAGCGATCACCAGACGGGACTGGGATGCGATATCGTTTCCCGTTCATGGCGAGATAAGGCGATGAACAGGGATTTTGGAAAGACGGATGAAGCAAAATGGATGGCGGAAAATGCTTACCGCTATGGCTTCATTCTGCGATATCCCAGCGATAAAGAGGAAATCACGGAGATCAATTTTGAACCGTGGCATTACCGTTATGTCGGAATTCCCGTGGCAACATACATCAAGGAGAACGGTCTGTGCCTGGAAGAGTTTCATGAGCAGCTTCAGGCCGCCATTGATGAATTCATTGCAGCGGGTGGAGATCCCGCGATTGTGGATCCCTATATTCAGCGTTCAGCCGAATAAAACCGCAGCCTGTCATACAGTGAAGTGTATGGCAGGCTGCAGATCGTTGAGCGGGAAGGAAAAAAGAGCAGAGAGGAGCAGCGGAGATGGCGCGGATAATAGAAGGCTGCATGCCGTTTCGTGGAGCGCATACCTATTACAGAATCATTGGAGATGTTTCGACACGTTTTCCCACCCCGATCGTACTGCTGCATGGCGGACCGGGATCGACCCATAATTATTTTGAAATGCTGGATCCTCTCGCGGACGAAGGCATGCAGCTGATCATGTATGACCAGATTGGGTGCGGGCTTTCGTATGTCGAGGGGCATCCGGAATGGTGGGTCATGGGTACCTGGATGGAGGAACTGGCTGCACTTCGCGACACTCTGAAACTGGAAAGGATGCACCTTCTGGGGCAGTCTTTCGGCGGGATGCTGGCTCTGGCCTATCTGATCGAATGCCGTCCAAGCGGGATTGCTTCGGTCATTCTGTCTTCCACTTTGTCATCCTCAAGACTGTGGGCTCAGGAACAGCATCGATTGATTCGGACGCTTTCTGAGGAAGATCAGCAGGCAATACGGGAAGCGGAAACGATCGGTGATTTCACTGGCAGCAGGGTCCAGGAGGCGACTGCACATTTCATGGAAACATACTGTGCAGGACCTGTGACAGAGGAGAGCCCGGAATGCCTGAGAAGAAACGTTCCAAAGGGAAGAGAGAGCTATTTGACGGCCTGGGGTCCCAATGAGTTTACCGCAACAGGAACACTGCGTGACTTTGATTACACCGACCGCCTGAAGGAAATCCGTGTGCCTGCACTGATTCTCAGGGGAAGCCGTGATCTGTGCACGGAGACACTTGCAGAAACGCTGCACAGGGGGATTCCCGGATCAGAAATGCATGTGTTTGAAGGGGCACGCCACAGCTGCTGTGTGGATGCTCGTGATGCGTATATGCAGACACTCAGGGAATGGATGGAGAAAAACCAATAAAATGAACTGCCTGCAGGCAGGCATGGAAGATCGGAACAAACAGAAAAATGCACTGGTCCATGTCAGTGCATTTTTCTGTTCATGATGAATGAACTGCCGGAAAGGACAGTTTTTTCGGCTTACAGAGGCAGTCTGCCCAGGTAATGAAGCAGCAGAAGCATGTTTTCTGCACAGGCCAGCACAACAGAGACAATGGAGATGATCACGCCGGAAAGAGCAATGCCTTTCTGGCCCTTTTCCATTCGGGCAATATAAAAGCCGACGGCAGACAGAGCAAGGGCAATCGTACTGCTGAAGCCGAAGAAAGGTACCAGCAGAGAGGCAATGGCCATCACGAAGCCGGCAACAGCATATGCATTCATAGGATCACTTCCTCTGACAAAGTGAGCATATCATATCCTTTTTTCCCCGGGGATGCAAGTGCATCCAGGAAAGAAGAGAACCATTCAGGGCAAAGAAAACGGGTGCGGACTGCGCGAAAACGGCATAGTCATTTCGTGAAAGTTGCGGTACGCATGCAGAAGTGATATAATGACTGCTATTCCCGACCCAGGACAGCTGGAAAAAGAGCGGAAAAAGAGAAAGGAGTGTGGGGATCGTGGATCTGCCTCCCAGTGACGTTCGACACCCTGCACAGGATGGCGGGAACCGAACGGAAAGGATGCATCTATGACTCCTCTATTATGGACCCAGGCAGCTGGGCTTTTGATCTGCGTTGCACTGTCAGCTTTTTTCTCGGCATCGGAGACTGCCTTTATGGCCGTCAAGCGAACCCGACTGAAAACCTTGCAGCAGAACGGCGATAAGCGGGCCGAAATCGCATGGAATCTGACTGAAGATTATGACAGGCTGCTGACTACAGTGCTTGTCGGAAACAATATCGTCAATATTGCCGGCACCGCGATTGCTACAGTCTTTTTCACTTCATTGATCGGAAACGCAGGCGCGACGGTTTCTACAGTGGTCATGACCATTCTGATCCTGCTGATCGGTGAGGTCGCACCGAAAATGATTGCGAAACAGTCACCTGAAAAAATATCCATTCATGTTGCACGCCCAATGCAGACCCTGCAGAAACTGCTTACGCCGGTGAATGCACTGTTTGTGCTGTGGCAGAAGTTTGTCAGAAAAATCTTCAATCCGCAGACGGATGATACGCCCATTGAGGAAGAAATCATCACCATGGTCGATGAAGCCCAGACCGAAGGCGGGATGGATGAGCATGAAGGTGAATTGATCCGCTCTGCCGTGGAATTCAACGATTCAGACGCGCTGGACATTATGACTCCGCGTGTGGATGTTGAGGCCCTGGAAGACACGGCCAGCATGGATGAAGCGGAAGAGCTTTTCAGACGGAGCGGATATTCCCGTCTGCCTGTTTATCATGAGGATATGGACCATATTGTGGGTATTCTTCATGAAAAGGATTTTTACCGGGCAAGACATGCAGGCGTGCAGGGGATTATCCGGATTATGGTACCTCCGGTCTATGCACCTGCGACACTTGAACTGTCCAGACTCCTGAAGCTGTTTCAGAATACCAGAACGCATATGGTCGTGGTGCTGGATGAGTTTGGCGGCACAGAGGGTATCGTGACGCTGGAAGATGTGCTTGAAGAGCTTGTTGGTGAAATCTATGATGAGCATGATGATGTTACAGAAGATGTCGTGACGCTCGAAGACGGGTCGATTCAGGTGAACGGCGGTCTTCCGCTGGAAGAACTCTGTGACATTCTGAATATCGAAAACAACTATGAAGCGGATACGGTGGGCGGCTGGGCTGCCGAAGTGCTCGGGCAGATTCCAACCGTGGGTATGGAATTTGACACAGGTTTGATTCACGGCACAGTGACCGGAATGGACAGAAGACGCGTTACGAGCGTTCGTGTTGAGAGAAAACCTGAAGAGACAGAAAGGATGAAACAGCATGTCGAAAACAAGGAATCATGATGAAGACCGCAAGAAAACGCTGACTAGAATTCTCTGCCTGATTCTTGCGGTGACCATGGTTTTGTCCGTTGTTGCCGCAGCCGTGTTCAGCCGAGCATAAATGCCATGAGAAAAAACGGACATCGGGGCATCTCTGTCGGGACAATCCTCATGGTGTGCCTATCTGTCCTGGTCATGGTTGGAACGGTGCGCGTGATCCGCTATCTGTCAGGCGGTACAGATCATCACCTGACTGAGCGGCTGATGACCATGGACTTTTCTGAGGTTCTGCCTGAGAGAACAATCGACGAGATTCCCATACAGCAAACAGTTGCAGCGCCGCGGCTTTCGGCGGCGGTCCCTGTGCAGGCAACACCGGAGCCGGCCGGCGGCCAGGTTCATTTGACCTTTGGCGGAACCATTGCGCTGGAAACAGCCGTGCGTCAGTCAGGTTACTACAGTGATACCCGGCTTTACGATTTTTCGGAAATTCTGTCCCTTGTCACGGATGACATCCGCTCGGATTTCAGTATGGCACCTTTGGAAAATCTGGTCGTTCCGGATGCCAAGGTTTCTGACCTGATAGCACCGGATGCGGTGATGGGGATGCTGACTGCCGGTGGATTTGATGGCGCTGCCCTTGGATTTGGAAAGATCCATGACAGGGGTTTTGAGGCGCTGCGCAGTACTGTTCAGTCTGCCCAGAACCGCGGGCTGACCGTGTTTGGAGCCTATACAAACGAGGGTGAGGCAGCACTTTCCAGTCATATCAGGACCATCGGAAATGTGAAGGTGGCGCTGCTGCACTATACCGAATCACTTTCTTCTGCAGGCAGGAAAAGCCTTCGAAAGGATGGGAACAGTTTCGCAGTTCCTCTCCTTGAACAGGCCGCACAGGATATTTCCATTATCCGTTCGCTCGGAGCCCAGGTCGTGGTCGTTTCCGTGAACTGGGGGACTGCCGGAAAGGCAGAGGTGACCAGCGCCCAGAAAAAGCTGGCAGCCGGTTTGTGTGCTGCCGGTGCAGATGTGATCATTGGCAACGGTCCACGCCGCGTGCAGACTGTTGAATGGATCTCATCCGAGCGGGGCGATGGCACGAAGTGCACGGCACTGTGCGCATATTCCCTGGGCTGTCTATTGTCTTCTTCCACGAAGGATTCAGCGCTGCAAAGCATTCTGCTTCACGTGGATATCACGGTGGATGAAAAGGGAAGCGTAAGTGTGCGGGCAACTTATACGCCGACTTTTACATGGAGATACAAACTCGAAAACCTGATGCAGTACAGAGTGCTTGCGGCCAATGGCATTGTTCCTGACGGCATGTCCACTGATCAGCAGAAAAAAATGGCAACGGCCCTGGCGTCTGTGGAAAAAAGACTGAAGGGTTCCGCAGCCGAGATCGAATCCGAATAAGGCCGCCCAATGGGCGGCTCATTTTAAACAGCCGATGGCGGAAGGATAACAAGCGATGGGTGAAAAGAAACTGTTAAATGTGGACTGGAAATTTGATCCGACAGCAGAAGAGCCAGTTTTTGAACTTCAGTGTTCAGACCCGGAATACCAGGAACTGCATGTGAGCGTTCCGGCATCGGCTGTCAAGGAACGGGCAGCCCGGGCCATGCTGATTGATCTGGCATTTAAAAAGGCCCATGAGATGGGCCTTGATGAGACGTGCTTACGGTTTCATGTCTGAGCATGCCCTGCAGAAGGCATTGAAAAGCATTTGACTGTGCGGGTCATGGTCAGCCAGACGTTCCGGATGCCACTGTACACCCAGACAGAAGGGGTAATCCGGCAGATAGACGCTTTCAATCAGCCCGTCCTCGGATACTCCGCAGGATCGGAGTGCAGGAGCCAGAGAAAGAATTGCCTGATGATGGAGTGAATTCACAGAGAGGGAAGAGCACTGGACGATTTCCGAGAGCAGTGTGTTTTCCACAACCGTCACATGGTGGGCATGATCACATTCATGCTCAGGCTGACTGTGACTGAAGACGAACCCGCTGTACTCAGTGGGAATATCCTGATACAGCGTTCCATGCAGTGCAACATTCAGGACCTGGATTCCGCGGCAGATGCAGAAAATCGGCCTGCTTTTTTCTGCAAGCAGACGCTGGAGCAGATACAGTTCCATGGTATCACGCAGTTCGTTGATGGTGCCGCACGCAGGATGGACAGATTCACCGTACCGATGCGGATGCACGTCCGGACCGCCGCTGAAGAGCACACCCTCGCAGGATGCAAGATAGGCATCCAGAACGGCAGGGTCATCGGTGAGCGGCAGGAGAATCGGAATACCGCCTGCACGCAGGACGGAGTCATAATAGCCGCGGTTGATCAGCAGATTCCGCTGATTGTCACTCAGTGCAGGTGTAATGATAATTCGAGGTTTTTGCATGGTGGAGCCCTCCTCATCTGGTCGGGTGAAGACTTAGACGGATAATACAGAATTCCTGCATAAGGCAGGGACAGGAGTGAGAAAATGCAGATCGGAGAAATGCATCACGGCCCGAGAAATCTGATCACGGATGTTCCGGGAGTCACTGTCGGACACTGCACGGTGGACAGAGAAGACAACCATACGGGTGTCACCGTGGTGATGCCATGTCCGGAAAATCCATATACCCACAAGCTGACGGCGGCTTCCTTTGTCCTGAACGGATTTGGAAAGACTGCGGGACTGCTGCAGATTGATGAACTGGGTACGCTGGAGACACCGATTGCCCTGACCAACACACTGAATGTTGGCCTGGTTCATGATGCCGTGGTCGGATATATGATTGAACGCTCCGGGAGGGAAGGAGTGACCGTTCGGAGTGTCAATCCGGTGGTCTGTGAATGCAATGACGGCGGCATCAACTGCATTCAGAAACGTGCGGTCGGAAAAGAGGAAGTGCTTCAGGCCATCGAAAGCGCATCCGAAGAGTTTGCACAGGGTGCAGTTGGTGCGGGACGCGGAACTGTCTGCTACGGACTGAAGGGCGGGATTGGATCTTCCTCCAGAACCATGGAAATCGACGGGAACACCTATACGCTCGGAGTCCTTGTGCAGTCCAATTACGGTGCTTCCCGAGATCTTCGGATCGCTGAAATACCGCAGGACATTCAGGAGACCGATCAGGGATCGATTATTCTCATCGTTGCCACAGATCTTCCGCTCTCTTCACGCCAGCTCAGACGCGTGATTAAGCGCACCAGTGTCGGAATGGCGCGTCTGGGGTCATATATCGGGCATGGAAGCGGAGAAGTGATGGTTGGTTTTACGACGGCCAGACCTGTACAGGTCAGTCCGCACGTCTTCTCCTATCCAGTCCTTGAGGAGGCACAGCTCAATACAGCCTTCCGCGCAGCAGGGGAAGCTGCGGAGGAAGCGATCATTCACTCCATGCTGTACGCATCCGAGGACCGGACACTGGACGGGAAGAAGATCGGAAGTCTGCGGAAACTGCTGGAGAAACAGCAGAAGTGATGCGCATGAAAACAGGGATTTGAAAAAGAGCGGAGAGCCGCTCTTTTTATTTATCCCAGGAGCATGCGGTCATTGTCGAGCGCAGCACCGGATGTATGCTCAAACATGGCAAGCAGGTCTTCAACGCGCAGCATGGATTTTGTCTCGCGGTTGACATCCACAATGACCTTGCCTTCGTGCATCATGACAATGCGATTGCCGTACTGAAGGGCATCTTTCATATTATGCGTGACCATCAGCGCTGTGAGGTGATGGTCGCGGACCAGATCCCGGGTGAGATGAAGGACTTTGGACGCTGTCTTTGGGTCAAGCGCAGCCGTATGTTCATCGAGCAGGAGCAGTTTGGGTTTTTTGAGGGTGGCCATCAGCAGTGTCAGCGCTTGGCGCTGGCCGCCGGAGAGCAATCCGACACGGGCGCTCATGCGGTCTTCAAGCCCGAGCCCCAGACGAGCCAGCTCATCGCGATACATCTTTTTCTCTTTTGAGGAAATGCCCCAGCGGAACGGGCTGCGGTGTTCGCCACGACGCATGGCGAGGGCCATGTTCTCCTCAATGGTCATCGTGGCTGCTGTACCGGTCATGGGATCCTGGAAAACACGGCCAAGGAATGTGGCGCGTCTGTATTCCGGAAGGTTGGTCACATCATTGCCGTCGATCATAATGGAGCCGCGGTCGACGGAAAACACACCGGCCACTGCGTTGAGCAGGGTGGATTTGCCTGCACCGTTGCCGCCGATAATGGTGACAAAATCACCTTCCTGCAGATGCAGATCAGCACCGGAGAGGGCGACCTTTTCCGTGATGGTGCCGGGATTAAACGTTTTGACAATCTGATTGATATCCAGCACTTCACACACCCCGCTTTCTGATCTTTTTCTGTACGGCAAGGCCTTTCCAGTAGGGGACGGCCAAGAAAACTGCCACGACAAGTGCAGTGAGCATTTTCAGGTCGTTGGTATTCAGACCCAGCCACAGCACAATCTGCATCACGAGATAATAGATGACGGCACCCAGTGAAACACAGATCAGTTTTCCCCAGAAGGAGCGGAAGAGTTTGCCGAATACCACTTCGCCGATAATCACAGCAGCCAGACCGATCACGATGGCACCACGGGCCATCTGTACATCAGCAAATCCCTGATACTGGGTCAGCATGGCGCCGGAGAAAGAAACAATGCCGTTGGAAAGCATCAGACCGACAACGGTGCCGAACCGTGTATTGATTCCCTGCGCTCTGGCCATGTTCTGGTTGGCACCCGTTGCGCGAAGAGCGCAGCCGTATTCCGTGCCGAAGAAAAAGTGAAGGGCAAGGATCAGAATGGCAGTGAGCACAAGAAGCAGACAGATGGGGTTCTCCAGGGAGAGCGCACGCACATTTCTGGAAGTAATGAGGACGTGATACTTGCTGACATTGACAGCCGTATTTGCCTTGCCGCCCATAATGCGCAGATTGATGGAGTACAGTGCAAGCTGTGTAAGAATGCCGGAGAGAATCGCAGGAATGCCCATGGCTGTGTGAAACAGCCCGGTCATCAGTCCGGCGAGAAGGCCTACCAGGAAAGCACACAGGACAGCCACCCAGGGATCGATACCGGATGTGATCATGACGGCAGCGACAGCGCCGCCTGTAGCCATGGAACCATCGACGGTGAGATCAGCGACATCAAGAATGCGATACGTGATGTACACGCCAATGGCCATCAGTCCCCAGACCAGACCCTGAGAGATAGCACCCGGAAAAGCGTTGAACAGTTTTACAAGTTCCAAGGGAAGCCTCCTTCAAGTAACGCACGGAGCGGCATGAGCTATAAACAGACAAGGGAGCCATAAGTTCAACTTATGGCTCCGCATGCCGTTTGAAATCAAAGATTACTGAATGGCGACATAATCCTCAGGCACGGTAATGCCGAGCGTTGCGCACATGTCAGCATTGTATTCCTTGACTGCGTTGGGAGCGGTTTCAACCGGGAGTGTGCTGACATCAGCACCGTTGACGAGCACTTCATAGGCCATCAGACCGGTTGCATAGCCAAGATCGTAGTAAGAGATGGAAAGGGTTGCAACACCGCAGCCTTTGCAGATGCCTTCTTCACCGGCCACAACGGGCTTTCCGGCGGGGATGGTCACATTGGCAATCGTCTCAGTATACGAAGCGGCTGTGTTATCGGTGGGGACATACAGGACATCGCATTCGTCGCAGGCATTCTGGGTGACAGAAGCGAGGTCGTTGGAGTCGGCGAAGGCGAAGGGCTTGCATTCATAACCGTAAGCGGTCAGATACTCGGTAATCACATTCACCTGATAAAGTGAATTGGGCTCTGCAGAGCAGTAGAGCAGACCAACCTTGGCGGCATCCGGGAAGAGCTCGTGGAGCATGTCTGCCTGTCCCTGCATGGGAGCCAGGTCGCAGGTGCCGGAGATGTTCAGTCCGGTGGATCCGTTCCAGTTATCAATGTCCAGTGCGGTTGCATAGTCGGTCACGGAGGTGCCGAGAATCGGAATGTCGACGGTGGCGGCTGCGCAGGCCTGGAGGGCAGGCGTTGCATTGGCCATGATCAGGTCAACGTTGGCAGACACGAAACCATTGGCAATGGTGGTGCAGTTTGCAGAATCGCCGGAAGCGTTCTGAATATCAAAGGTGACATGGTCTGCGCCGAGCTTTTCAGTCAGGGCATCCACAAATCCCTGGGTTGCAGCATCCAGAGCAACATGCTGGATCAGCTGGAGAACGCCGACCGTGTAGTTTTTGTCTTCGGCGGCTGTCCCGGAAATGCAGGCAAGACACATGCAAAGAGCGACAATGATGGAAAGAATCTTTTTCATATTCTTTTGTTCCTCCTTATATATTCTGGGAAGTCGGCTTTGTTTACGAGCAACAGTGTAATCAAAGAGGAAAGACGTGTCAATCCGGCGCAGGGCAAAGATACATAAAGAAAACAAAACCCTCCCGGGCGGGAGGGCGTTGATCAGACGGTAAACAAAAGGTCTGCATATGTTGGGAATGGCCAGTAGGTGCGGTCCACCATGGTCTCCAGACTGTCGGCATAGACCCGTACCTGGTCCATGGCAGGAAGGACTGTGCTGCGCAGATACTGCGCACGGGAGAGCAGATCGGCAGGATGCTTGTCATCCGATACAGCAATCATCAGGCGGTCAACAGCTTCGGACAGCATGCTGGTTTCTTCGGTGAGCGCCGTCAGCAGCTTTTCCTCGGGAATGGTATTGAAGGCGGGGGAATACTGTTTGATGCTGGCAGCAGTTTTGGCCACGTCACCGGTGTAGCGGATCACGGCCGGAAGGATTTCCCTGCGAACCATGGCGAGTGCGGTTTCAGCCTCGATATGGATAGCCTTGTTGTAGGTTTCCAGAGCAATCTCATAGCGCGAGTGCACTTCTGTGCGGCTGTAGATGTGATGGGTTTCAAAGAGCTTCAGATTCTTTTCGTCCAGGAGATGCGGCAGGGCATCCACAGTGGTGGCCAGATTGGAGAGTCCCCGCTTTCTGGCTTCTTCGATCCAGGCGGCAGAATAACCGTTTCCGTTAAAGATGATGCGTTTGTGTGCCTTGATTTCACGGACAATCAGATCATGGAGCGTGCTCTGAAAATCATCTGCCTTCTCAAGCTCATCTGCATACAGACGAAGGGATTCTGCCACGGCCGTGTTGATCATGACATTGCATTCAGAGATGGAAGCGGAGGAACCGAGAGAGCGGAACTCAAACTTATTGCCGGTGAAGGCAAAAGGAGATGTCCTGTTGCGGTCCGTGTTATCCCTCGGGAAATGCGGCAGGACATGCACACCGACAGCCAGCTCCTGAACGCCATGATCCTTGTAAACCGTGCCTGTTTCCAAAGACTCCAGAATCTCGGTCAGCTCGTCTCCAAGGAAAATGGAGACGATAGCAGGCGGAGCCTCATTCGCGCCAAGACGGTGATCATTGCCTGCGGAGGCCACCGAAATGCGGAGCAGATCCTGGTATTCATCCACAGCGCGGATGACGGCAACCAGGAAGAGCAGGAACTGTGCGGAATCATAAGGTGAGTTGCCGGGATTAAGCAGGTTATAGCCTGTATTGGTTACCATCGACCAGTTGTTGTGCTTGCCGGAACCGTTGACACCGGCGAAGGGCTTTTCAGCGAGCAGGCAGACCAGGTGATGACGTTCTGCAACGCGCTTCATCAGTTCCATGGTCAGCTGGTTGTGGTCGGCGGCAATATTGGAAACAGTGAAGACCGGGGCCATTTCATGCTGAGCAGGGGCACATTCGTTGTGCTCCGTTTTTGCATAGATTCCCAGTTTCCACAATTCTTCATTCAGCTCCCGCATGAATGCCTGTACCCGGGGACGGATTGTACCGAAGTAATGATCGTCCAGTTCCTGACCTTTCGGCGGTTTGGCACCGAAAAGCGTGCGGCCGGTGAAAATCAGGTCCTGGCGTTTCTCATAGAGCGAACGATCGATCAGGAAGTATTCCTGTTCAGGACCGACCGTGGGGAGTACGCGTGTCGCATCCCTTCCGAAAAGCTTCAGAACGCGAACCGCCTGATGGGAGAGCGCCTCCATCGAGCGCAGCAGAGGCGTTTTCTGGTCAAGCGCTTCACCGCCGTAAGAGCAGAATGCAGTGGGAATACAGAGAACACCTTCTTTAATGAAGGCATAGCTGGTTGGATCCCATGCAGTATAGCCGCGCGCTTCAAACGTCGAGCGAAGTCCGCCGGAGGGGAAGGAGGAGGCGTCAGGCTCACCGCGGACCAGTTCAGACCCGGAGAAGGACTGAATCATGCGTCCATTATCTGTAGGGGTAATGAATGCATCGTGTTTTTCTGCGGTAATGCCGGTGAGCGGCTGAAACCAGTGTGTATAATGGGTGACGCCTTTATCGATCGCCCATTCTTTCATGGCATGTGCCACGACGTTCGCAATCTGGGGATCGAGATGGCGTCCTTCATCTATCGTTTTCTTCAGTGTGCGGTACGTATCCTTGGGCAGCCGCTGCTGCATGACGGAATCATTAAAAACATTGCTGGCAAAAAGTTCATCCAACGGACTCATTCGTGCCCCACCTTTCATGGCCGGAATAAACATCCGGCATGTGCGGGATTATAGAAGTATGATACAACCTTGTCAAGAAAGCGACAAAGAAAACATGCGTCCGGATCCTGCCGATGCGTGATGCGGGAGAATTTCCACCGTTTCAGCGTTCAAAACCGCGAGTGCAGGAAATGGGAAAGCATACAGAAAACGGGCAAGGATATACAAAAAAGAAACAGAAACCGACCGATGAAAGCCTTGTGGAATCCTGAAGCATCTGCTATGATCGCGAACCGTATCGGCATGAAAGGAGTGGACGGCCTTGCGGGATAAAACCCATGTTCTTCGGCGTGCTTTCCCTGTTACGGTTCCCGTGCTTGCGGGATATATCTTTCTTGGTATTGCCTATGGCATTGCCATGCGGGCACGCGGTTTTGGTGCGCTCTGGAGTTATTCGATCAGCACTTTTATCTATGCCGGATCACTTCAGTTCGCCATGATTGAACCGCTGCGCTCAGCGTTTGCCCCGCTGACCTTTGCCTTTCTGTGCCTTCTGATTCAGGCAAGGCATCTGTTCTATGGGCTGACCATGCTGGAACCCTACAGCCGGACTGGAGCGGTGCGGCCCTACCTGATTTTTTCTCTGACGGATGAAACCTACTCGATTGTCTGTCAGGGAGCGCCAGCGGATATTCTGCCGGAACGCTGGTATCTGACGGTGTCAGCACTCGACCATGCGTACTGGGTTCTGGGTACGCTGCTCGGGGCACTATTGGGCTCGTTGATTCCCATGGATCTTCTCAGAGGCATTGACTTTTCCATGACTGCGCTGTTTCTGGTGATAGTGACAGAACAGACGATGGATGCCCTGACTGCCTGGCGCAGTGGGAAAGAAAACCTTTTCGATGCGCTGTTTTCACCGGTCCTGGGCGGCCTGACTACACTGCTCAGCCTGCTCTTATTTGGAAAGGACAGTTTCCTGCTCGTCGCCATGGCCGCTATGATCATGGGCTTTTCCGTAAAATACGCACAGGAACGGAGGGGGAACAGAGCATGACGCAGTGGCAGATGATCCTGTATATATGCATTGCGGTTCTCGTCACCATTCTGGTCCGCGGTCTCCCGTTCCTGGTCTTCCGAAACGGGCAGGCCCCATCCTTTATCCTCTGGACAGGGAAGCGGCTGCCTGCTGCAGCCATGGCCATGCTGGTGATCTATTGCATAAAAGACATCAGCTTTGGTACTGTTGGAGAATGGATGCCGACGCTGGCGGCCTGTGTCCTGACAGTTGTTCTTCATGCTTCATTTCGGAAAATGGTGATTTCAATCTGCGGAGGCACAGCGCTGTATATGATTCTTCTGCATATCCTGTGAGCATTCATGGGTTCAGCAGTACCGGGGAGAAAAATGGGATGCATCGGATGCACAGCAAAGAAACGGGCTCATTCTATTGAAGACTTTTCAGCTTTTGCATCCCAACGGCATTGTTTTTCGGGTCAGAACATGTACAATATGTGTGCGCTATATCATTTAGGAGGTGCCCAGGATGAATTATATGGAAGAATCTCTGCGGAAACATGGTGAATGGCAGGGAAAAATCGAAGTAGTTTCCCGCGTCCCGGTCAAGAACAAGGACGAACTGTCTGTTGCATATACGCCGGGCGTGGCCCAGCCGTGTCTTGAAATCCAGAAAGATTATGACAAATCGTTTACGCTCACAAGGCGTCACAACCTGGTCGCTGTCATCACGGACGGGACAGCAGTGCTTGGCCTGGGGGACATTGGTCCTGAGGCTGGCATGCCGGTCATGGAAGGGAAATGTGCGCTGTTTAAGGAATTCGGCAATGTGGATGCGTTCCCGATCTGCATTCGCAGCAAGGACGTCGATGAGATCGTGCGCACGATCTATCTGATTTCAGGTTCCTTTGGCGGCATCAACCTCGAGGACATTGCTGCGCCGAGATGCTTTGAGATTGAGCGCAGACTGAAGGAACTCTGCGATATCCCGGTTTTTCATGATGACCAGCATGGCACAGCCGTCGTTGTCGGTGCTGCCCTGATCAACGCACTGCGTGTAGTGAAAAAGGAGATTGGTGAAGCAAAGGTTGTCATCAATGGCGCAGGGAGCGCCGGCATCGCGATTGGCAAGCATCTGATGAATCTTGGCGTCAGACATCTCAAGCTGGTTGACCGGTTCGGCATTCTGTGCGAAGGGGAACCGATGAATCCCGCACAGGAAGAAATGGCCAGGGTGACCAACCCTGAGAAGCTTTCCGGAAAGCTTGCTGATGCCATGAAAGGCGCAGATGTGTTTATCGGTGTCAGTGCACCGCATATAGTCAGCAAGGAAATGGTGCAGTCCATGGCAGACCAGGCGATTGTATTCCCCATGGCGAATCCGACACCTGAAATTGAACCGGATGAAGCGCTGGAGGCAGGTGCAGCTGTGGTTGGTACCGGCCGCAGTGATCATCCCAACCAGATCAACAATGTGATGTGCTTTCCCGGCCTGTTCCGCGGCGCGCTGGATGTCCGGGCAAGCGATATTAATGAAGAAATGAAGCAGGCGGCATCCTATGCACTGGCAGATCTGGTTGCACCGGAAGAGCTGTCTGCCAAGTATATCCTTCCTCTGGCATTTGACAAGCGGATCGGACCCGCTGTTGCCGCTGCTGTTGCGAAGGCGGCAAGAGAAAGCGGAGTCGCAAGAATCTGACAGGTTCACCGCACAGACGGCGGTTCCATTGTCTGAAAGAAAAGCCGCCCGGATCGTCTTTCATCGCGCAAGCGGAAAGATCTCCGGGCGGCTTTTGCATACAGCGGTCAGGTTCTTTTTGTGAAACTCCTTCGGGTATTTGAAAACGGCTGCCTCCGGATGAGACAGCCGTTTTTGAAATCATTCATTGCAGCGGAAGGCCGTGCGTGATTCGGAAGGCGTGAAATCACAGATCGGCATCTGCCTCGTCTTCATCATAGGCAGCTTCGTCATAGGATTCCTCATCTTCACTGTAATCAGCTTCGTCAGTCAGCGTTTCCTCCGTCACATCTTCCTCAGTCAGATTGTTGCTGATATCCACAATGACGTCCGGAACACTCAGCGGCTCCGTCACTTCGTCGGGCGTGATGAATTTCGACAGAATGTACCCATGGAGCCCCTGAATGTCCACTTCGGTCCATGTGCCGCTCTCTCCGAGAATGGTGACAGGATCCCCGGCGTGAAAACCGCCGATCCGTTTGCTGGATTCCTTGGCAAGTGTATACAGATTGATGCGGTGGGTATTGGTGAAGGAACCTTTATAGGAAAGGCGTCCGGTGGTGAAGGAAGAGACTGGCTCTACGAACTTCAGAGCAGTATTCAGAATGTAACCGGCCTGACC
>R21__coassemble_597_pt1 | contig 28848 bp, 17 predicted proteins | sample R21__metabat2_high_PE_034 | metagenome-assembled genome bin R21 | reverse complement strand
ACGAAAGAGGGGCTGAGGATCCGGGTGTACTTTTTTCCGCTGAAGGTTCCTCTGCGAATATGAATGCCCATGCGGATGAGAAAGAAGAGGACACCCAGGTTAAAGTACAGAAGCATGCCGGCGCTCTCCGCAAAGCTCAGCCAGGCGTCTTTCGGGAACAGGATGCCGGTGCGGATGACGCTGAGCAGTGTGTTGAGGACCAGAAGGCCGATATTGACCAGGAACAGGATGCGGGTCACATTCAGCATGACCCCGCCGCCGATGCCGACCCCGCCGCCCCAGGTGAGACCGGAGCGGGTGCAGAAGTGTTCAAAGGCCTGCATGAGCGGCTCATTCTGCCGGCCCTCGATAAAGCCGTTGTTGGCGATGACGTAGACATGCAGGTGCAGGCTTTTCTCTTTACAGAACGCTTCCATCTTCTCCATGAAGCGAAGCACATGGGAGGGGATGCTGTCCACATAGAGCGGCAGGCAGAACACCACGGCATCCGCGCCGGAAAGCTTGGCAAGAATGCGCTCGTGATCCTGTGGGGTGCGCAGTTTTTCCGTCACCTGCTGCCCACCGGTGAACAGTTTCTGCAGGAAGAGAAAATAGGCGGAAGCGCAGAAGCGCTGCTTGGGACTGCCGTTGATGAAGATGGTTTTCACAGGACCGCCTCCAGTTCTGCGGGATGTTGGAGGAACACGACTTCCGAGCGCTCATACCCGTCATTGAGGGCGTTCCGCTCAGCCAGATACCGGAAGGTTTCCTTTTCCGCATCGGTCGCGGGTCCATAGACGATGACCTTCCACAGATCGTGCTTTCCGTAGCGGAGTGTGTGATGCATCTGCCGTCCGCGGTAGGTGCTGAAGGGCGTGGAGGTTCCGATGGAGCGGTCCAGCACGTTTTTGATATTGGCACTGTATCCGCCGTAGAGGTTTCTGGTGATGATAACCAGTTCATCCGCCCGGCCGATCTGCCGGCAGACCTTCTGCAGACTGTCTTTCATTTGACAGGCTGCGGGATGTTTTGTCCAGCAGCCGAAGCAGCCCTGGCAGGGGGCGTACTTTCCGTCGGCTTCAATGACCCGGTCGCATCGCTCTTTGAGAAGTTCAGTTGTTTCACTTCCCAGATCATGGATGATGACTTTCATTCAATGTCCTCCTGCTGCGCAGCGAGCACCGCACCGTTCCATGCATTTTCCAGGTGCTTTGCGATGAGGTGTTCGTCAAATTCCAGATGATTGTTGGCGATGATGCTGGCGTAGCCATGGGCAAACATCGCCACGGTGATAAAGACATCCCGGGTCTTTTCCACGCTCAGCCCTGAGCCCTCCTGCATGGCTCCAAGGACCGGGAGCAGTTCTTCTGAATTCACCATGTCCAGGAGGCTGTTTTCCTGAACATACCCGGACTGAAACAGAAAGCGGAACAGCTGCGGTTCCTCGACGGCAAAGCGGATATACCGGATGCCGATCGCGAGGATGGGATCCAGGTCAGGGGAGGGCGTCATGAGGTATTCCGAGTGCAGCTGATCTGCGCGCCGGTAGACGGCTTTTTTCAGGTTGTCGATGGTCGAAAAATGGTACATCACGGGCTGCGTGGAGCAGTGCAGCTGATCTGCAACTGTCCGGGCATTGATCTGCTCAAACCCGCCTTTACGCACCACTTCGATGGCTGCATCGACAATCTTCTCTTCGGTGATTCTTGTCTTTGGCGGCATACATGAACCATCCTTTTTTACAACAATTGTTATGTAACGGGAGTTACAATACACGGATTCCTTCATTTTGTCAATCCTGACAGAAAAACTGGCTGCGGAAAAATGTTCGCGGGATCGCATCCATGGCCTTTCGATCCATGATGAAAAGCGAAGGGAGTCGATTGGAGCATGACAGCCGATCTCTTTTTGAAAAACAGCAATCCCGGCGACGTACGCCGGGATTTGCTGTGTGTCTGTGGATTCGGTTCAGATGATGCCTGCCGGGATCAGGATGATCAGCAGAATCGCGACCAGAGCCCACTCCGTGATCAGGAATGCCTTTCTTTTCTTCGGCTCCAGATCCGGCACATAATTGCTGGCCAGGAAGAACGGAATGTAGGTGGTAATGAATACGGGAATCACACCCCACCATCTGTATACCCAGATAAAGGAGTGGTTGCTGGTTCCTGCGAGAAAAGACTCCACCAGAGCAAACAGCAGCGCCATTTCCAGTGCGACTGCCAGCTTGCAGCTGATCCCGTTTTTCCCGAGCCTGCCCACCAGATACCGTTTGGTGCGGTCCTGGGGCATCATCCTGAAGGATATGATGCCCGCCAGGGAGAACATCATGGAAAGTTCCCAGCAGACGCCAATGAGCAGAATGAAGGTTGTGGACGCATTGCTGACAGACCACAGCGGGTATCCGAAGACTTTCCCGATGACCGCATTGCAGATTTCATACAGCCAGTGCACGCCGTACAGAGCGAGGCCGGCATAGATGGCCTCATAGTTCTTCTTGTGGATTTCGGTCCAGTAGACATAGAACACAACGGCCAGAATGAAAATGAACGTCCAGTTGAAGTTTTCCGTACTGCGGACCCGAATGGCGTTGACCAGGTCCATGGACTCCTGGGAGCCGTCTCCCCAGAATCTGAGCATGTGAATACCTCCCTGCTGTATTGAATTGTCGTTTGATCTGAAATAAATTATATCAGATAGCTGATGACTTTGTAAATCAACAGCCTGACAGATTGCATTTCAGTAAAGAAAGCGGAGGGGAACCGGCAGGAAAGAACATGATGGAGGACAGCCGGCGCCGGAGGCGGTATGACAGCGGGGGAAAAGATCAGAGCGCGCTGGGAGTCGGCAGCAGCTGACAACGGGAAATGCCCCACTGAAGGATTAATGCTGAAACGGCTGAATTCACGCAGCAGAAAGAAAACGGTCTCCACGGACCGGGCTCTGATTTGCCGGGGCGGGTTGTGGAGAGGCGGCTTTTGGCATACAATAGCGGTGAGGAAAGAAATGCAGAATGCTCCGCGGATGCCGGGAAGGTGTCCGAATGAGAAAACAGCGGCAGAAACAGGCCGCGCAGAAGAAAACAAAGGAGTGCAGGAGACATGAATATCTACTTTGCGGGATCCATCCGGGCAGGGCGTGTGGACGCGGGACTGTACCATCGGATGATTGTTTATCTTCAGAAAACAGACCGTGTGCTGACCGAGCATGTGGGGGATATGAGCCTACAGGAGAGCACCACGGATGCTGAAATCTATGCGCAGGATACTGCCTGGCTCCGTGAGGCAGAACTTCTTATCGCGGAGTGCACCTGCCCGTCGCTTGGCGTCGGATATGAGCTCGCATATGCGGAACACCTGGGGGTTCCCTGCCACATTTTCTATGACCGGAGCAAAACACAGCTCTCGGCCATGCTGACGGGAGACAGTTATTTTGCGCTCCATCCCTATACCACAGAAGAAGAGATCTATCCTGTGCTCGCGGAGATTCTTTCCACGACACGGGTGGCCATCCAGGAAGCACGGGTGAAGCGCATTCAGGAGATGGAAGCGCGTCTGAACCGACTGAAACTCTACCTCCGGGAAGGCCTGCAGAGTGTAACCGAGGATGTGCGTGTGCTGGACGCTTATCTGAAAAGCCCGCAGTGGCTTTCCGACTACGAGGCGGACGAACGCGGAGAACTGCCCTCAGATCTCCTGCGCGGCGTTCTTTCACAGGATGAACTGTACAATGCACTGCAGGCGTATGACGAACAGAACGGATGACGGGGAGCAGACAGCATGGAGAGAACAGAACGTGTGATCCTCACCAACATGTGTATGATTCGCAGCGGCACAAAGGTGCTGGTGGAGGAAAAGATCACCCCGGATGGGAAAGGCATCATCTTTCCCGGCGGACATGTCGAGGAGCATGAGCCGGTGGTGGATTCCGTAATCCGGGAGATGCAGGAGGAGACAGGGCTCACCATTGAAAAGCCGGAGATGTGCGGGATCAAGGAATGGATCAATGAGGACGGATCGAGGTACGTTGTTTTCCTGTTCAGGACGGACAGGTTTACAGGGGAAGTGACTTCCTCTTTGGAAGGCCGTGTGTTCTGGATGGAGATAGACGAAGTACTGAACACAAACTGGATCTGGGGCATGGATGATCTCATGCGCATCTTCCGGGACGGAGCATTTGCGGAACTGTTCCTTGATTCGAGCGATGGATGGAAGCAGGTCCTGAAATAAGCGTGTGTGCAGCTGTGCATGCCATTTCAGGGACATGGACCTGCTGGAACATAACAAAGGTCGCTAAAGATTCTTTACGATATGTACATAAAAGCAGGGCTTTGAAACACCGTCTAATAGTAGGCATAGTGCAATGGAGATTTATAAACAAGGATTGAAATATTATATAAATTTCAAGCGTCAGGTAAGATCTAAAAAGTAAAAACTGATACAGGCACATTAAATAATTGTACTTATGCAAATTCCGGAAAAACGGTACACTTGTTTGGTCGATCGGTTCACTCAATTCACTTGAAACGGTACAGAAATATGGAACGGCCCTTGACTGCTATTACTCATGATCCTGATTTCCTTTCATGCCCATGAAATGGCGTAAGCGAAGGCTTGACTGGGAATTGGGATCATGATCACAGAAAGCCAATTTTGCTCGTAGATATCATGGATCTGATCTATGTGGACTAAGCTGTTTACGAACAATATGCATGCCATCGCAAAAAACTGATCTCCTCGATCCAACAGAAAACAGCCTTCCAGATCCATTTGGATATTGGCTGCAATCTGATTGACGAATGCATACTGACTGTACTCAAGTACTGTGATGTCATCTTCGACTTCCAGATGATCGACGTCAACGCAATTCTTGTTGGGAATGAAGCTTTTGTCCGGAACGATCTTCCCAATACATATATCAGTTTTCTTTCCCCATCTGCCACTTGGGAGTTTAATGAAATGGTAGGAGTATACATAATAATGGCCACTGATTTCCTTTATCTCGGTACAAATATCCGGACGATTATTTTCGGACATTTTCCGGAATGGGACTTGCATTCCTCAGCATCGTTTTCGCCTAGCTCAAATTGGTAATATCACCGACGTCATTGCTGTATGTGAGGCAGGAAAAAGCAAGATAACAATATCGATTTTCCTTTGTTTTTCAACGTTTTGGGGGCTTTTGGATCATCTCCCAAAGTCGCATCCCAAGAATGTGAAATTCCTAAATTACTGAATGATTGTGATTAGTGCATAAAAACAGCAGATGAATGGAGAATCTCATAAGAAATGAAAAGAATAATTGTTTGTATTATTTCAATTCTACTTGTATGTGCAATTGCAACGACTGTATTAGGTGAAGGCTTTCTCCCTTCTTTGGATCAAGTACTTGGAATCAATCTGCCATATATTTCCATCATAATCAACAGGGAGCCAACAAAAAAATACACGCAGAATGATGATCGCACAATTGAAGAATATGCAGATTTTTCACCTGAGTCGTATCTAGCTGTAGGAAAATCTTTTGCGAAAAGCGGGTTCGTGTTGCAATCTGAGAGATTTAGTAATGGTGTTCTTCAATTGGTTTTGGAGAAGAAGAACAGTGTGGTTAATATCGAATATAACACAATAGAACAGCATCTTAAAGTGATATATCCCAAGTATTATACAAACGATGAGTTATGCTATAGCTATACAGAGTCTGACGACTCTTTGTTTCCTGATTTTGAAAAATATGTCGAAGCCATACTGCCCAGATTGTCGACTGTATTGAAAAAAGGTCCTGATTCCTCACAAAATTCGAATGGTCGGTTGATTGAAAGGTATGACAATTTCACTGAAGACCATTACAATCAGGTAAGTACTTATTTACTTGAACAAGGATGCACTGTCAAAGACTATAAAACTGAAGGCAGAGAGTTGATAATCCATTTACAAAAAAAGGGTACTGAATTTGTGCTAAAGTATGATCCGAGCAAGAGTCAGGCAAGTGTTGAATACAGTAATACATCTTATATTGAACCAATTATCACTGCCACTCCAAAACCTACATCAACACCAAAGCCCACCATTGATCCTGCTACATACAATACTTACGCTGCTTTATTTGTTACTGTGGTGAAAGGGACCAGGACGAATCCGGCATCATTGCAAATACACGATATTCGTGTCATGAAATATAAAGAAAATGATTATATAGTGATTGATTTTTCCAGCATGAATGGTTTTGGCGGCTATATTCGTGAAACATACTCCTTTAAATTCGAATATAATCATATATCATTTGACGGAACCTCATCAGATTACGATGCATATGAGAAACACCAGAAAGAGTTTTCACTGATCACTTACCTTGATGTAGATGACGTGATGCGGCTCGTGAAATAAAACGCAGTAGAGGCAATAATGAATTAACACCTACGACGTTTATATATGCTATTTATTCTATGCTGATGCAATGAGATGTCATAAGATTGAAACACTTTCATATGTGATTATCAAGAAAGGACGGAACTAGACTGCAATATGACAATACGGAAATGGTTCACTATATGGTTGATGCTACTCGGACTGGTGATTTCATGCACGGCATTATCTGAGGGAATTCTTCCAAGCCTCGATGATGTTTACGGCGTAGTTGTTCCATCTTTCGACAGAATAGTAAGAAAAGGCGCTACTTCAACGGAGGTAGTTGGAAGTACAATAGAATTTACATACACGAATGTGACAGATCAAGACTATTATGCATATGGAGAAATCCTGAAAACAGCAGGTGGAATAGTTGATGGCTATTCCGCCAAAGATGGATCGGTTGAAGTAATCATTTCAATAAAAGGAAAAAAGTTCTCTTTTATATACGATTCTATAAATGCAACCATGAAGATTAAATATCCTGAAGGTATTTGTGATGAGAAAATGCAGGAAGAAGAACAAATATATCAGTCGGCACTTTTAGAATACAATAAAGGAAATTATTCTGGAGCCTATAGACATATTCAGAAAATACCTGACTATGAAAAAGGTCAGCTGCTAAAACAGCAAGTATACTTTGCATATGCGAAAGAAAACAAGCAGCGTGGAGAATGGAAAACAGCAATCAAAATACTTCGTAATATAATAGATTATCCTGAAACGCAGAAAGAGATGCAAACAATTTACAATGAAATATACGCAACGTATATTAAAGAGAACAAAATTGACGATCTATCAGTTGTGTTACAGGAAGCCGACAAGGACGCAATACTGATCGATCAATTCATCTGTTACAAACCTGGCGATTCTGGCGAAGGTGTGCAGTATCTCATGAATATGTTAAAGGATATGGGATACATGCGGAAATCAGATTCGAAATATAAAGAGGAATATTCAGACATTATTATTGCATTGGAAACTCGGTTAGGAGTAGTTGCTGATGGAATCATCTATTCAGATGAACTCATCTCAATTTATACAACGATATACCCTGGCTATAAAGGCAGTAAAGTAGCTCAAGTACTTGAACATTTGGTTGATGCTGGATATATAAGGGGGCCATTACCTGAGGATCATCAGACGTATACAAAGGAATATACAACAGCTGTATCAAAGGCCAAGCATGCAGTTGGATTGAATTCTGATAATCTTCTCACTGAAAATGATATTGAAGCAATAATGAAATTACCTATTTTGCAAATCAAACCGGTATCTGCATTAAAAGCAAGTGCAAAGGATCCGAGTTATTGGAATCCTCATAATGAAAGTGAAAGTGACTTGAATGTCACATTATCTTGGAAAGCAACTAAGAATGCCTTGTTCTATGATATTTACCGCAATGGAAGTTGGATTGCGACTATACCTGTATCTACAGAATATAGAACAAAGGTTCCGACTAATGGAAAGTACACTTTTTCGATTGTTGCGAAAAACTATGAATATGAATCAGAAAGAGTGAATTCTGAACCTGTGTGGGTGGGACCGATAACGGTGAGTATTAATGAATTGCTTAACAACAGTGATCTGTATAAAAGAAAGAATGTTTCATTGGAAGGGAATTTAAGAATCCTATCGGTTGAGGCTGAAAACAACAGCGTGTATTTGTTAGTATCAGGAAACAACGGCGTCATTTTTTGTAGTATGAAAAACGCAAAATCGAGAGGCTTTTCTGTAAAAGATTCAATATTATATTGTCATAATAAGCCTATATCAGAGCCTTCGATTCTTTTTGGTAAATTGACTAGCAATGTACGATGGATAAATAATTATGGCGACACACCTGTTTTTGAAATAGTTCATTGCATTTTTTTCTATTCACAAGGAGGCGGTGTAGGGTATTAACTAACTCAAGATTCAAACACGAAGATGATATTCATTCAGGCAATCTCCATTCTCACGGCCATTGGTTATCTTGATGTACGTGTTCGTAATCAGGGTCACCGTACAGGGTTTCATTCGCATACTTCTCTGGATAAAAGAGATGGTATACCTCCGCTTCCCCAAGAGCACGGACATCTTTGTATTAGATGCCCTTCTCGTCAGCAATGTTGAAGACTTCACTGACAGAATGTCTTTAGATTTTTCTTGTGGATGCAATCATACCATCAAGGAGAAGTCAATGTTCGCGAATACTCAGCGGCCTCCTCTGATAAAGTCCTCATTTATAGATGGAGTATCCGCTGGTTTGAAATCTCATTTATAGCGGTCTGGTTGTCCCAAAACAGGCGGTGGCGACAACTTTTCGCACTCACCACAAAAAGTGCGGACAATACTGCACTTCAAAGAGGCCACGCATAGGTGGTCATTGGTACTATTCTGCCTGTCTGTATGCTGTAATTGACAGTATACAGAGCAGAGTATGGACATTCAAGATGATCAATTATGGGCCATCCTAGATGGTCAGAAACAGTCGGGGATACATAAGAGAACGACCTGAGTAACATATTCAGTTTTGCGAGGTGTGGTGCTCTGTTGAGTGCCACATTTTTTGCATTTAAACGCGAGTTGGTTGACAAGCAGATTGCACTCACTTCCACCAACAAAGTCCGACAGATTCGTACGAAGTCCTAAGGTCCCTTATGATTTCTTGAGAATGTGCCGGACTTTGCTGGCATTATATTTCGGAAGTGGTCAGTTCTGTATTGGCATGCTGGTGGTTATGGCGCATACAATGCAGAAATTCGCGTAAGAACTCATAAAGCGCTTTATCGCCCCTTTAGCAACCAATCCTTGTATGCTTTAACCTTCTCATTTTCAGGCAGCTTATCTCCTCCGATTTTCTTCCATGTATTTGCTAAGCCAAACAGCATGAATGGATGAATCGCTTTCCAAAAAGAAGGGGCGGATTGCTTAATGAATTCTTTAAGATCATCCACAGCCCACAGTATCCCATTGCTGGTCAATGCAGAATAGCAATCAAAGGTTACCTCTACGAAATTGGACATGGAAATTTCCTTGAGATCTTTATTATTCAGTGTTTGTAGATCAATATTAAGATCATTCAGGCATTCATTCCAATATGATAATCCACTTTGTGATAATTTATAGTATATCAAGAGCAATAGAATTGTATCCTCAGTGGATTTGTTGTTCAAGTTGGGCTGCGATAACTGAAGACTTGGATTTGAAAGAGCATCTGGCTTATTCCTCAATAAATCAACAGCATCCTTTTTGTTCCATGCACCATTTAATGCCTCGTATTTTTGATAATTCACACCTTCTTTATAGGCTTCAGACAATGTAACATTGCCGATATCAATACCGTTTTCTTGTATGGTGGTGATGATCTCATGGATTCTTCGTTGATTTTCCGGACTAGAAAATAATGCGTCAAAATTAGTTATAACAAATCTGCTGACTGCTTCCAACAAAATCTTTTTATACTCTTGATCATTCGCACTGATGGCAAAATCAAAGAGATTACTTATAAACTCAGAATGCTTTTCAGATTCATAAACATCCCACTCTTGTTGTAAACGTTGAGTGAGTTCTTTCTTAAATACCGGTCTTTGAAGAACCTGCTGCCATGAAAGTCCATATTCTTTGCTGTAATTCTTTTCCCACTGTTCCGGCAGATCTTCAAAATTGCTGGCATCTTTAATATGTGCTTTGATTCTCTTGTCCTGAATACGGTTCTTTATGGTTATCCATGACTCCAGATTGCCATCAAATGAAGATAGGTCATAATTGAGTTTTTCAAGAATCTCAGCCATAGTCTCTGTTAACTCAGGCGGGCGGTCCTCTGCATCAAAAAGGTTGAACATTTCATTTAGGAATTCTACAACACCTTTATGCAGTGCATTACTCGTTGATTGATCCCAAATGACACTTTGGTCTTCGATAAATTTGGCTATTTGATCTTTTGCTTCGCCACGTTTTGCAACAGATAAAAACACATCAAAAGTTTGAGTGAATACTTCTTCAGGGGTTCTAACAAAAATGAATCTATATCCTCGAGAATCCTATCTGCATCCCCTTGAGAAAAACTTTTATCTGTGATCCAGGCTCTAATGCCAGCAACCGAAGCAGTTTCTTCAGGTGTAGGAATATGTGCCCTCAAGTCTTCGAAGCGGCCTTTTTTTATTACCAGATCAAGTCTTGCAACTTTTCTTTCAAACTCTCTCGAACTGATCTTAAAAGTATTAAATCCATGATGAATCAGATCTCTTATCTTGTTTAACTCATTTACATCTGCTTCATCCATGAGATACTTTTCTTGCCATTTGCTGAGAATATTAAGGAATAATTCATTTTGAGCACTTATTGATACTGTATTTGCAGATTCACCGGTACTAAAAGACGGAGACATTTTAGCCCATTCTTCAAAATTTTCTGCAAGATAGTCTACCAGATCATCACGCATTCCATCATCTTCGGATATTGCACGTTCTTTAAACAATAACTCTGCTATTTTTGCAATTGAATCTGTTTGTGTTGTTCCGGTATTTTCATCAACATATGCTCTCGCATACTTGCGGCGAATCGTTTTTATGGGTCCATTGTCTTTAATTCTGTATGCACGGCATGCATCATCTACATGCTTTGCAAGTGAAAGCAATTCATCGGATGACAATGGTTCACTTTCAAGCCAATTATCTACCCATTTGTTCAAAATAGATTCAAACCATGGATCCTCATAGCGGAGGTTTTCACTGCTTGCAAACGGTTTCTCACATTGCCCCCAAATTACAAATCGCTGCAATAGTGCATATTCAAGGGCATCTTCATCATTCTGATCAATTATGCCAGGAATATGTCGAAAGCGATTATGGATACCTGCTATCTGCAAAACAACAGTTGTATCTGCTTCCTTTTCGAGCAACTCCTGCAGTTTGATTTTGCACCACTGTGTATACACAGGCCTCAGCATTTCATCTGTTTGCCCGCGCATATGATAATACCCAAGAACATAAACTAAATCTTTACTTATTTTTTCGAGTTCATCGCTAGACAGCTCTTGCAAATTGTCATTAAAAGAAAGCCAGTCTGAGACAATAGAGCGCTATATCCGGGAGGGGAAGATTGTACCGGACATGGAAGTTCCGGCCAGTGAGCATCGGAGCTTCAAGTTCTTTGAAAAGGCAACGGTTCGCAAATATGCAGAACAGTTTGGATGGACGCTGATTACCCGCGAGAATGTGAAGGCTATCTTCCTGCAGATGGCGGAAACGATGACGATGAGCTACTCCTATAAGCCTGTTTTCCTGCTGGCATTTATCAGTAATATGGATGAAACCGGCAGTGCCAGGCTGGACGATGTGGCAAGGGATTTTGCTCAATTCTATGAAAAGCGCAGGGCAGATGGTCTGCAGGTTGAAAAGAAAAAATGTATTTTCACCAGGGGTGACTATACGCAGCACGATGTTGAGCGATTGATCCTGAGCATGCCGTTCAAGCGTTTTGAGGATATGCATGTGATGCATCACGCGAAACAGCTCGGCATACTGCAGTTCTATAAACAGCTCATGAAGCAGTTGACATCAGAAGACCTGGAGAATGTAAAAGCATGGTGTCTTAAGGGAATTGACAGATATTATAATGGATGAATCAACTGATTGAACTGTTTACTGAGATGAAGAGCGGTTGATAGGGCGGAAATATGATCTGTTACAGAAAGATAATAAGCAGTTTTGCCATCAGGTACTAACGTCAAGTTGGGCTTCTATTTCATTGCCTTTTGCGTTTGTCTAAACAGGGTTAAGATGTAACTGATATAATGAATGTCAGGAAGAGAATGATGCAAGTCTTCCTGTGCATTTTCTTGAATCGAGGAGTCCAGAATATGGCATCTGATCTAATCAGAAAAACCAAGGATTATTCTGCGCAAAACCAGAACCTGATCCATACGGTCACTGAAACGTTGTCAGAACTTCGAACAGTACAAATAGAGCTGGAAGCACATGCGGTTGCCTTGATAAAAAATGGAGTTTTTTCTCGGGAAGTACAGAGGCAGGCACGGTTTGAATCAACTCAGATTCAGGACGGATCAGTGCAAGAATTTGTTTCCAAGCTTGCATTATGGGCTGATTTGCTTCCGTATTATCAGAAACTGAATCGGTTTAATGCTGAGCTAGTCCCAAAGATCAGAGGATTACTGAATCGCACGACCCCAGCCACATCCACTTTTCTCTGGCTTTTTACATCTGCACAGAAAAAGCACACGGCGACCACGGCGTTCAATGAATTGGAAGCGCTGATGAATGATCTTCATTATATACAGGATATGAACTCGACCTGTTCATTTGTCTCAGAGTACAAGTCAGGTTCCGCAGACGATGCACTCAGTCGACTGTACAATAATCCCATACAGTTTAGAACTGCATTTCTTTCGCTTAATTTGTCCGGGGCGACTGTTGAAGTCAAAATCCCGGAATTTGAAGAAGCTCTTTCTACGATTACACCTATTCTTTATAAATATAATCAGCTCATGGAGGAGAAAGAGCATCTTTCAAAGCAAATCAAAAAACAGGCGGAACTGGTTGCCGCGGAAGAGGTTTTATCTCAGCTGGAAAAGGTTGATGTCAGTACAGTAAACTATGAAAAAAAAGGCATTCGATTTAAAACACTGAGTGATTATAATTACAAGACGCTGGCAGATATTTACAATGCATCCCTTTATCATCTTGTTTCGGTCCCGGGTATAACGCATGAAACAGCAGAAATACTGAAAAAAACTGTACAGCATTATGCCGATGAAATAGGGAACAAAATAAAAATCCGCTTGAGTAACGACCACAAAACGAAAAATATAACAACACTGCTGGAGTATGTCTCTGCTTATCTAAGCAGAAGGGATTCTTTTACCCAGATTGAAAGCTGGATCAAAAAACATCCTGAAGTTTTCGTGACCGCTTACGGAAATATTCAAAAAATACCTAAAAGCATCATGTTTTTGTGGACTCCCTCTGTTGAGAAAGTGAATGCCCTTCAAAGCTATAGGGAAATACGACACTTCTGCCAGTCAACAGATTATTATGAATTAAAAAAAGCAATTACCCGTGCTTTGGATTCACAGGCCGTGCCATCCGATGTGTGGTCGGATTTTAATTCGAACACTGTTGCCTATCTGAATATTCTGGAAGCATTGGTTCCGAATCTGTTTGGCAGCGGAAGCGTATCCTACGGGCTTCCGGAAGATCTGGCCAGAGCCATTCAGGAAGAACATTTCTTCCCGGACGGGCTGCATTGTGAGTTGTTTCCATATCAGATTTTTGGCATTAAGTATATTCTTCATCAGGGAAAAGCACTTTTGGGAGATGAAATGGGCCTGGGCAAAACAATTCAGGCAATCGGAACCATGGTCTCTCTACGGTATACCGGAGCAACGCATTTTATGGTGATCTGCCCTGCCAGCGTGCTCGCAAACTGGTGCAAAGAGGTAACGAAATTCAGTGACCTTCGAGTAATACAGATCTATGGAAGAGATCGAAAGGCTGCTTTTCGCACCTGGCTGCGGTCAGGCGGGGTGGGAATCACTACTTATGAGACCTGCTCTTTCCTCGATTTTGAAAAGGACGCAGTATTCAATCTGTTAGTTGTTGACGAGGCACATTATATAAAAAACCCCGAAGCCAAAAGAACGATAAGAACTAGGGAAATCGCGGGACATGCCAAGCGGCTGCTTTTTATGACAGGAACACCACTTGAGAATAAAGTGGGGGAGATGCAAGCCCTGATTGAAGTCCTCAGACCTGATATTGGCGAGGAAATTGCTCCGTTGGCGAATCTTCTTAGTGCACCGTTGTTCAGGGAAAAAATAGCCCCGGTTTATTACCGACGTAAAAGGGACGATGTACTTACAGAATTGCCGGAACTGGTTTCAAAAGATGAATGGTGTCCACTTACAGAAGAGGAGAATCTGATATACGAAGAAAGCGCTCTTGGAAGAAAATTTATGGAAATGCGTCAGCTGTCCTGGAACGCCAAACATTCATCCAAGGCAGAACGCATGAGAGAAATTGTTGAGGAAGCGAGTGAGAATGGATATAAAACACTGATATTCTCCTTCTTTCTGGAGACAGGCAGAAAAGTCCGGGAAACGCTGGGAAATAGATGCATGCCAATCATTTCAGGAAGCACTCCGCCAAATCAACGTCAGGAAATCATTGACCAGTTTAATGCATCGCCGGACGGATCGGTACTGATTGCGCAGATTCAGGCGGGAGGCACTGGACTGAATATACAGGCGGCCTCGGTCGTCATTATTTGCGAGCCACAGCTGAAACCTTCGATTGAAGACCAGGCGATTTCAAGAGCATACCGTTTTGGACAACACAATACGGTGTTTGTTTATCGGCTTCTTTCACCGAATACATCGGATGAACGTATAAATGATATGCTGTATAACAAAAGAAAAGAGTTCGAAGCTTTTGCGGATGAGTCGGTCGCTGCGAAAAGCATGAACCATGAAATAGAAATAGATAAAGGATCAATCAACAAAATAATCCAGGATGAGATTGACCGAATTAATGCCAAGGGGGGAAGATCACAGACTTCACGATCCGAAGAAAATGATATGGACGACGAAGAAGATGCAACCATGCCTTCGATGAACGGCAGGAATACAAGGGATGAAGGCACATCGGAATCGTCATCAAAGTCTGCAGAATCCGCTGAAACGCACGGTCTTGGTATGTCGAGCACGTTTATCCCTGAAAAAAAGGCAGCGGATACTGAGACGACGATTCGTGGGGCATCCGCAAAAAACGGGGACAATGGTAATGCAGATGAAGACATCCCTGACCATTCAGATCAGTTTGAAAGCAAGACTAAAACTGAGTATAGGAATCTCGCAGAATTTGCGTTCATGATCAATCACACTGGTTTGGAATATAAAGAGTCAACCGCAAAAGGAGGCTGCTTTTGGGTCAGAAGCAATCCGTTGATTGATCCCACATTAAAGAGTATTACCATAGGCGGAAAAAGGCTGGGTTATGCGAAGGCGGCAAAAGCTTTTAATGGTGAAGCAGGATGGTATTACAAACAGTAAGCAGGATAATAAAAGACTGAGATAATGAATTCATATCAATTCATCATCTCAGTCAGGGCATGCATTGTGGAATTCTCTTCGTACTGCCATTCACATGGTAATAAGCAAATGCTCGATTTTCGCTGAACTCTACATTTGTGTGATATATCGTTCAATTAACTTAGATGGCTTTCCGGAATAGGAAAGCCAGACCTGTTTCTTGGCACGGGTAATTGCCACAGAAAGAAGATTGGCCTCGGAGAGAAGCAACTCACTGAGCGTTTCTTCGTCTGCGGCTTTTTCTATGTCCCGCTTAATGGGGATGATGTCTGCGCAGAGGCAGGGCAGGAAGACATAGGAATATTCCATGCCTTTGCCGCGATGCATGGTCATGAGCCGCACACCGGGTATCGACTTGTCATCAGGCTGCGTGCTGGTCACAGAGAGGACCTGAAGCCCGTTTCGTTCCAACCGACTCTGCATGGAGCGTAAGAGCTGATTGGACCTGACCATGACAGCAATGTCGGAGGGAAGGACTGAGACAGCGATCAGACTGCGGATGTGTCGGATCATTTCCTGAGCTTCCTCCTCAGGATTCCCAAAGCGGCGGACGAAAGGCGCTGGACCGTGAAAGATACAGGTGGATTTGTCCTTGGACATGGACTTGCCATCCATATCGTCATACTGATAATCATTCTGCAGCTGCATGGCAAAACTGTAGATTTCATCAGTGGTCCTGTAATTCAGTTTGAGAACGCGAGAGCGGTTGTTGATGTTGATCCCGCATTGAGACAGAGAAATGCGGCCGCCATAGATCCTCTGGCGTGTATCGCCGGAGAGATACATATCGTTTTTCCGCTGATCACCAGCCAGAACGCGAAGCATGCGCAGAGCAGGTGTTCTGAGATCCTGGCATTCATCCACAAACACGGTTTTATACCGGCAGTCCGGTTTGTCCTGAAGACGCTCTGTCAGCTGATTCTGTGCCCAGTCCGCGTCCCTGATACGTTTGCGCTCGCAGAGGAGCTTATATTGTTGGGCAAGTTTCCAAAATTTTTCCCTGCTGGCCTTATCGAGCTGTTTTCCGCGGCCGGATCTCTGCACGGCAAGATACTCCTCCAATGTGGAGAGAGTGTGAGACTGGATCACATCGCGCCATTCGTCAATGCAGAACTCAGGATCAAAGGAACCGGTCATGTCCAGTTCAGCCAGAGCAGCTGTCCAGATATCTGTCAGATTCAGACCTTTGGATGTTGGGTAGGTGATGCTTCGCTGAAGATAAGCTTTTGAAAGATCGGAAGTCAGCTTATCGACGGTCACTACCTTGATATGGCTGAACTCCTCTTCAGAGCAAATGTCATTCAGACGCTGATCAATATCATATTTCAGGGTGTTGCCGTAGGTGGTCACAAGGATTTTCTCGTCCCCGGTGCATTCAGATGCGAGACGCCGGGCACGGTGAACAATGACCACTGTTTTTCCGGTTCCGGCGCCACCGACAATACGGGCAGGTCCATTGTAATCCTGCCGGATGATTTCGGACTGTGTCGGATGCAGGAACACACGCCATTTTTCGCTTGGATATTCGAGGATGGCTTTCAGGGCTTCCTCGCTGTTGATCGGGGCAAACTCAGCCAGCGTGATCGGGCTGGAGGCTGCGGCGTCAAGATCGCCGTCTCTGTTCTGTTTTGCCGATGAGAAGGTCGTCTTGCGCACATCTTCGATCGTTTCACCGGCCTTCAGGGCGTACAGCGACTGCTGAGCCAGGACGGGAAGGGTGGCTGCAATGACTGCCAGTTCTTTGTCTGTCCGGATCTTTCGGACTTTGTCCACGTTGTCGGCAGGAATGCCGACAGAGATCAGATCTTCCGGAGTGAAGCTTCCGAAGATGGGCTCACGCGCGGAAACGTCAGCCGGCGTGATGACTTCCGACATGGTGTCCCACAGGGCCATGGCCTCATCCACTGGGGACCCTTCGAGGATGAATTCGAGGGTATCATAGGCTTCGGATGAGATCGAACCTTTGAATCCTGTCAATTGCCCTGAAGTAAAGACTTTTTCCCGCAGCTGCTCCCAGTATTCTTCCGGGATGCCCATGGTGACAAGCTGAGCTTCCTCCAGCGAGGCCAGTCTGGACAGCTTTTTGGGAGATCCCGGCCGAGTGGTCATCCGCTTCGGCGCAGCCTCCACCTGCTGCAGACCGCCTGTGACCGGGTTGATTTCCACTTTATATTTGTTTGCGAACTGGTAGGCTTTGTCATGCGGCCCGATAAAAAGCAGATTCAGGAATTTGGAATCTTCCGGAATGGCAAAGATGATCCTGTAGTCATTATCGACACGGGCAGAAAACAAGCCGTTGCTGCCGATCTTCTCAATGTGCAGGCCGGGCAGGTCAGGATGATCCAGCATCTCCCGGATGGTGGGCTGGATTTTGGCAAGGATTGGTTTGGGCAGAAGCGCCGAAGAATCGGAGAAGCTCTGTCCGAGCAGGACCTGCATATCTTTTCCTATCATGGGTGTCCATCCTTTCGCTGAATCACATGCTGAATGAATAAAATCAATGATCTCCTGGCTGACTCTGACATCCTCCACACTCAGCGTGGAGGTGAGATACAGGGAATCGAAAGAGCGGCAGCGGGACAGTGCGACATAGGTCTGCCCCGGTGCAAATGCAGCGCCTTCTGAGTAGTCAAGAATGACCGAATCAAAGGTCTGCCCCTGGGATTTATGGATGGTGATGGCATAGGCGAGGCGAATGGGATACTGCTGAAAGCTGCCTACAGTTCGCTTGCTGATGGTCTCATTCTCCGGATAATATATGTATTCATGCTGGATCCACACTGCCTGGTCGACAGGGTAAACCTTTCCGTCGATCTCAACATGGATCGAATGTTCAGAGAGGGCTGCTACTTTTCCGAGCGTGCCGTTGAACCATTTCCTGCCAGGATCGTTTCGGAGCATCATGATCTGCGCACCGACTTTGAGGGAGAGGGTGAGGGAAGTGGGTAGATCGTCCTCTTCAAACACACCGCTGACAGACCCGGCATACCGGAATTCCTCTGCGGGGATTTCATCGAGCCGGCTTTGGTTGATCTCTTGTGCCGCATCATTCCGGGAAGTCAGAATGATGGTTCCACGGCTGGGTGGAAGCGGGGAATACCGACTGTTCAGATGCTCCATTTCTCTCCACTGCGTCTCTCCCATGCGGATATGGTTGAGCATGGCAATAAAAGCGGGATCGCTCTGACGGAACACCTTTGTCAGCTCCACGAAGGTGAAAGGTCTCTCCTTATAACCGGGAGCTCCGAAGAAATACAACGTGCCATACCGCCTGCGCAGAAACTTTTCAACAGCCTCTTCTTTGACGACCGGCGGCAGCTGAAACAGGTCCCCGAAGGCAATGATCTGACATCCTCCGAATGGAATGTCCTGATTGCGGGCCAGCCGCATCTTCCGGTCGATCATGTCCATCATGTCGACGCGTACCATGGAGATTTCATCGATGATGATGCAATCAAGAAGTGAAAGCTCTCTTATGCGCAGATCCGTCATCCCGCTGCGCACAGACGCGGAATCTTTCGTGTCCTGGACAGCAGCATCCATGCCGAAAAAGGAGTGAATCGTCTGTCCACCGACATGAATCGCGGCGATGCCTGTCGGCGCCAGTACAACCACTTTTTTCTTTGTGTGCTCGACGAAAAAACGCAGCAAAACCGATTTGCCGGTTCCTGCTTTTCCTGTAATGAAGAAACTGGCATGCCGGTTTTCCAGCGAATGGAAAACAGCTGCCTGTTCTTCACTGAGCGTAAGTTGGTCATCAAGCGTTGACATGGGAGTTTCTCCTGCGGTTCACACGATATCATGATCCTATGGCAAATCGGACAGCACTTTTGAAAACAACAGAATTATAGCATGGAGCGCCTGTATGTGAAAGAATGATCCACAGACAGATACTGAATCTGCTTTTCAGCAGGGCTTTTTATGGATCAGACTTTTTTGGAAAAAAGAGTGATTTTCAAGTCATGCACCCTGACTCCAGGCCCATCTTATGGTATAATTGCAGTAGAGAAATCGTGTTCTGGAATAGATAAATGAATAAGATAATCCACGGAACATTAGAATGTCGTTTTTTGTGTTTTACGGAATATTGCATGATACAGGAAAAAGTGAATGATGCTGTTTGAGACGAAAGTGTGCAGGACTTTGTCCCGCCTTTCTGAACAGATACTGACTGCACAGGGGCGAAAGGACAGCTGGAACGAATGGATAATCTTACGTATTTTGCATACTGCGTGATGCATGAATGGTATAAGGCGTCAGGACAGATAAAAATATAACGGAAAGGAATCGATCAACATGAAAATCCGGGTAGTTTTTTTACTGATCTTTGCACTGCTCCTGCTGGGCTGCTCTGCCGTGGGAGAAGAGAATTATGTGATCGCCCAGAAGGGTGACACAGGTGTCGATGTTGAAATTGTGCTGTCAAAGTGCAAGGAACTTGGCTTTATGCAGGACCAGACCCTTCCCAAGGGGGAAAATAGGTATACGGAACAGTATGAGCCGTATGTCATGCAGATGGAGCAGGCACTTGGACTGACAGCAGACGGCATCATCCGCCTGAATGAATTGTATGAAATTGAGGATACCATCGCTGTAGGGTCCAAAGGGGACAGGGTAAAAACTGTGTTGGAAAAGTTATATGAGCTGGGTTATATAACGGAAAAACTGCCGGCAAGCCACAACGTATATGAACAAAAATACCAGGCAGTCGTCAAAAATATGGAAAAGAAGCTGAAGCTGACAGTGGATGGAATCCTGACATCTTCTGAACAGGAACAGCTGAAAGTGGACCAGCTGCCGGAACTGCCGGATGTGAAGAATGTTTCTGTGAAATATGTGAACGGAACTGCTTCTGTTGCCTGGAATGCAGTGAAGGGAGCAGTCAGATACATGATCCTGCGGAATGGAAAAGAAATAGCCGAAGTGAAAGATAAAACATCCTGGGTGGACGCAACGATCGAGATGGACCGCAAATACAGTTACAGGGTGAAGGCAGCAACCTATTTCAGGGAAAGCAAGGTGTCCGGAGAGAAAACCATTCAGATCCCTTTTACACAGAATATCACTTTTGTGGATCGTAACAATAAAAACAACAGAACATTGACGTACGGCAACAGGAGTGGAACAGCGAAGGAACTGAAATTCTCGTACGATAACGAAATGAAGGCAGGCAATGCTGTAAGAGTTCAGAAGATTACTCAGCAAAAGCTGGCGAATGATTGTATCAGGTTTACCGTGATCTTTTGTGCGCCGAAAGGGTACAGTATCTTTGTTTTTAATCCCCCCAATGGCAACTATACTGGGTATGACTCAAAAGGATATACATCCGGGAATCTGGAACAAATCCAGTTCGATATTTCGAATAAATTTCTGGAACGCGGTGGATATGAATTGACACTGAATTTTCATAGAGCAGAGAATGACTGCTTCTGGCTGTTTCCAGATGTGCTCAAAATGAAATGAGCGCATGGCAGATCGGGGTTCTTCAGGTTTACATAGCACCAGGTGCTGACCGTTGATGAAGGAGAATAACATGAGGTGGATAAGAGTCATATCATTGTTGGTGGTCATGATTGTGTTCCTGAGCGGAGGATCCTCTGCATTTGCTGATAACGATGTATCCAGAGCGTATGATGAAGCGCTGAATGCCATGAAACGCGGGAATTATGCAGAAGCAGTGGATAAGCTCGCAGATATTTCGTTCTATCAGGACAGTGCACAGCTTTCGATTTACTGCCAGGCCCATGTAAAAGCGGCAGCAGGTGACTATGACAGTGCTGTGGAAGAGATGCAGAGACTCGGAGATTACAGGGACGCTGAAAAATGTGCAGCTTATTTTACGGCGCGCAAATATGAATCAGAGGCTGATTCTTTCAGGCAGAAAGCATACGTGGCTGATTATTATGACCAGGATATGCTGCACGGGTTCAGGGATGCTTCAAAACGTGCTCTCGCGCTGCGCCAGTCTGTTTATAAAGAAGGCGTAAAGGAGCAGAAAAACGAGAATTGGGGAGAAGCAGCCAGATATTTTGATATGCTGGGAACTTACGAGGACAGTTTAACACGTTGCAGCTACTGTATAGGAAGAGCCTATGAAAACCTTGCAGCTGACAGTGCAGTCTCGTTTGCATCCGCATTCAATGCATACCGTAAAGCAGGAGCATATCTCGACAGTGAAAAAAGAAAGGAACAGATGCTGACGGCTGCACTGGAGAAACTGGACAGCCTGATTGAAGCGAAAGCATTCGACACAGCGGAGGAGATCTGCAGGGAACTGGACTCTTTCTGTGATGAGAACAGAATCAAGAGCCTCCAGAAAGCAAAGGAAGCTTACGCTCAGGAACTCATGCGGGAAGCGGAGAAGCTGATCGCGCAGGGGAATCTTGCCGAGGCCGAAAAAATCATTGATGACCTGGGGGATCTTTGCGATGCAGATTTGAAACGCAAGCTGCAGACGGCAAAATCAGAAGCTGAGAAAAAGGCAAAAAGGGAAGCAGAAGAAGCGGCTCACAGGGAAAAGCTGGCAGAGGCTGAGAAGCTTATGGATCAGGGCCTCTTTGATCAGGCAAGGGAGATCTACAAAAAGATCAATGAGCCGCAGATGCTCAGTGAGGTGACATACAGGGAAGCTCAGTATCTTGCCGTGCAGGGAAAGACAGAAAAAGGTGCGGGCCTTTATCTGCAGATCCTGGCCTATAAAGACAGCCGTGACAGGCATTACAGGCTTGGAAAAGAACTCGTGGAAAAAGATCCGGAGACGGCAAGCCGTATTCTGCTCTCAGATCGGGACTATCCTGGCGCAGAGCAGGATCTCTATGAGATTGCGTTGAAGGCATCAGAAGAAAAAAACTATGCACTTTCGACCGCCATCTACAGTGAACTGGCAGGGAAGAGAGACTGCTCACTCAGATTGACGAATGACCTGTATCTGTATGGTCTGCAGCTCATGAATGAAGGTCAGCCCGAGCGCGCGGCAGCCATCTTTGACGGACTGGATGGCGTGGGCTCATCTGATCTTCATGAAAAGAAAGCAAGATATGCCGCTGCAGAGAAACTGCAGGCCATGGGTAGATATGAGGGAGCGGCGAAAGCGTTTCAGGCAATCGCAGACTATACGGACGCAAGAGCGCGCGCGACCGAGTGCACATATGCCTTGGCTCAGCAGAAGAAAGCAAAAAAGGAGTATGCAGACGCCGCGAAAGTATTTGAGACACTGAACAATTATAAAGACAGCCAGGAACAGGTTTTATCCTGCAAATATCTTCAGGCGATGACCTGTATGAGCAACAGCCAGTGGAAAGAAGCAGCAGAGCTGTTCCATCAGCTGGGTGAATACCAGGAGAGCAGCAAATTGTATCTGGAATCGAACCGCCAGCTCGGCAATCAGAAACTGACTGAAGGCAGTCCGGAAGAGGCATATGCTGCATTTCTCACGGCGGACGACACAAACGGCCAGGCACATGCTGCGTTTGCTGCAGGTGAAGCACAGATGGCAGCAATGTCGACGGGAGAGGCTCTGAAATGGTATCAGCTGGCATCGTCTCTGCCGGAAACCGAAGAGCGTGTGGCAATGATCGCGCAAAGCTTCTTCAACCTTGAGGAGGATGAACTATCCGAAGCATTCGCGTCCATTGCTGTAAACTCAGATCAGTGCCAATCCGTTTTATATGCGCTTGCTGTCCGTTCGCTTGAAAGGAAAGACGAACAGGCTGCGATGCGGCAGCTGAAAAAAGCAGGCGATAATGCGGATGCCAATGAAAAATTCCAGAAAATGCTGAATGCATCAATCGATTCCCTTGTAAAACAGAAGAGATATGATGATGCAATCTATATGTGCTCCACATATGGTGAACAGGAACGGATGGAATATGTGGTGGCGCTGAAAACACAGCAGGAGGAGGCCGAACATCAGGCAAAGCTGGCAGAAGCCGGCCAGCTACTCGAACTTCAAAAATATGAGGAAGCGATTGCAGCCTATACCGCTTTAGGAGAAACAGAACTTGCGGCAAAGGCAGCAGAAGCAAAAACGGCTGCTGAAGAGAAAGCACGTCTTGAAGCCGAAAAGGCTCAGGCGGAAAAGGAGGCAGCTGAAACAGCGGCACGTCTTGAGGCTGAAAAGGCTCAGGCGGAAAAAGAGGCTGCTGAAACAGCGGCGCGTCTTGAAGCAGAAAAAGAAAGAATTCGTGCCCGTGAAAATGAAGCTGCATCCTTACTGCAGGCCGGTCAGTTTGACGATGCGCTGATCATCTATCAGGAACTGAATGAGCCCGAAATGGTCAAAGAAGTGATCTATCAGAAGGCAGCAGGAGAAAACCTGCCGGGACTGTACCTGCAGATCATCGACTATAAGGACAGCCGTGAACAGCATTACCTGGCAGGAAAAGCACTGCAGGATACCGATCCGCAGAGGGCATTTGAGATCCTTGCCGAGGATATTGCATATTCGGATGTTCAATCCGTTCTGTATGATCTGGCAAACCGGGAATCAAAGGCGGGACATTTCGCACTTTCTGCAGACATGTTCAGGAAACTGGCGGAACAGCCCATGGATCCGCAGAACATGAGAGCAGACTGCAACATGCACTATATTCAGGATCTTTATCAGTATGGTCTCCAGCTGCAGCAGCGGATGTTTTTGATCAGATTTCCGGGATTGGAGAAGCAAAAGCGCATGCTGTGGAATGCCGATATCTGGCAGCGGCCGCACTTGAAGAAAGCGGAAAGTATAACCAGGCTGCGCTGGCTTTTGATGAGGTTGGGAATTACCGTGATTCACAATACCGGGCGTCACAGAACCGCTATCAGGTTGCACAGGCGCTGCTGGACAAAGGATACCTGGAGGATGCCCTGAAAGCATTCTCTGAATTGAAAGAGTTTGGAGATGCTGCTCAGAAGGCGAAAGAATGCCGTTATCGGATGGCTGACATTCTGCTGAAAGCAGAACAATACGAAGAAGCACGTGAAAAGTTTGCTGAACTTGGTTCGTATTCGGATTCCAGAACTAGGATGATGGAATGTGTTTACCGGATTGCGGCAGGACATATGGAGAATTCCCGGTACCCCGACGCGGTTTCCATGCTGGAAACCATACGGGGCTATAAGGACACACAGGACATGCTCAATGTCTGTCATGAAAGCATTGCTGCGGGGTGGATCGAAAAAGCAGAATCGCTTCTTCGCAATAAGCAGACATCAGAAGCCGTATCTGCCTATGAAGCTGCGCGCGAGGAATATGGGAAAACCGGAAACCGCGAAAAAATGGAAGAACTGGCGCTGACCATTGCGGACTGCTATTATTCTTTGAATGATGCAGATGCGGCACTGAAATGGTGCAGGTTGGCAGGAGAAAAGGGCAAGACAAGAATTCAGGAGATTGCAGAATTCTATTATCTGACGGAACAGTATGGATTGGCGAAAGAGCTTGCAGGTGCCACGACGGCGGACACCGAAAAGCAGGTTCCGCATGGAATGGATGGGCAGAATGCGGCTTCTGAGGATGAGGCGGCAGCTGAAGCGGCGGCACGTCTTGAAGCAGCAAGAGAAAGACTTCGTGCCCGTGAAAATGAAGCTGCATCCTTACTGCAGGCCGGTCAGTATGACGATGCGCTGAGCATTTATCAGGAACTGAATGAGCCTGAAATGGTCAATGAAGTCATCTATCAGAAGGCAGCAGGGGAAAAACTGCCAGGTTTATACCTGCAGATCATCGACTATAAGGACAGCCGTGAACAGCATTACCTGGCAGGGAAGGCACTGCTGGATACTGATCCGCAGAAGGCATTTGAGATCCTTGCCGGAGATATTGCATATTCGGATGTGCAGTCCGTCCTGTATGATCTGGCGAACCGGGAATCAAAGGCGGAACATTTCGCACTTTCTGCATACATGTTCAGGAAACTGTCAGAACAGCCCCTGGATCCGCAGAACATGAGAGCTGACTGTCATATGCACTATGTTCAGGATCTGTATCAGTATGGTCTCCAACTGAAGAGCAACCAGGAATGGACTGCAGCAGCGAGCATTTTTGATCAGCTCACAGAGGTTGGAGAAGCGAAAGCGCATGCTCTGGAATGCCGTTATCAGGCAGCAGCTGCGCTCGAAGAAAGCGGAAAACATGACCAGGCAGCACTGGCTTTTGATGCACTTGGAAACTACAGCGATTCAAAGAATCGGGCGTCGCAGAACCGCTATCAGGTTGCGCAGGAACTGCTGGCGAAAGGAAATCTGGAGGATGCCCTGAAAGCGTTCTCTGCATTGAAACCGTTTGGAGATTCTTCTCAGAAAGTCCTTGAATGCCGTTATCGGATTGCAGATGCTTTGATGAAAGCAGAAAAATATGATGATGCACTTGCAAAGTTTGCAGAGCTGGGCACATATTCTGACTCTGTCATCAAGAAGAAGGAATGCAGTTATCAGATTGCGGCTGCGCATATGGAAAGCTTCCGGTATTCTGAGGCAGTTTCCATTCTGGAAACCATCAGCAGCTATAAAAACGCACAGGACATGCTCAATGACTGTCATGAAAGCATTGCTGCAGGGTGGATCGAAAAAGCAGAGTCGCTTCTTCGCAATAAACAGACACTGGAAGCTGTATCTGCCTATAAATCCGCACGAGAGGAATATGGTAAAACTGAAAACAGCAGAAGAATGGAAGAACTGGCGCTGTCCATTGCTGACTGCTACTATTCTTTGGGTGATATCACTACGGCACTTAAGTGGTGCAAGTCGGCCGGAGAAAAAGGCGCGGCAAGAATGGCAGAGATTGCTGAATTCTATTATCTGACCGAGCAGTACAGAAAGGCTGAAGAGATTGCGATTGTTTCTCATTCGGATGGAGGAAAGGAGATCCTGTACAGGATCGGCGAGCAGAAACAGTCGTCCGGGGATGAGGAAGCGGCCATCCGCCTGTTCGAGGAAGCCGGAGATTATTCGGATGCAAAGTACCGGCATGATACGATCATCTATCAGCAGGCAAATCGGAATATTGAGAATCATGGGTATATTTCTGCACTGAAACTGCTGGATACCATCCAGGGCTATGAAGGTGCCGAAGAGAAGAAAAAGGAAGCCTTGATTGCACTGGCGCTGTCAACCAAAAAGACGGATGGAATGAATTCAAAGTCAATTGAAACCGTATGGAATGCAAGAGCGGTCTATGTACAGGAACTGATGAACAATAAGCAGTATCACGAGGCTCTGGAATTCCTGAACGGACTGGGCAAAAAGGACAAAGAAGATTCCCGGGCAGGCGAATTACTCTGGAGCACCCGATCTGTCTATGTGCGGGACCTGATGGATCAAAAACAGTATACGGAAGCGATTAAGTACCTCGAGAGTATGGATAGAGAAGACAGAGCGGATCCGCGTGGAAGCGAAATGCTCTGGAGCGCCAGGACTGTCTATGTGCAGGAACTGATGGATCAGAAACAGTATGCGGAAGCCATTAAGTACCTCGAAGGTATGGAAAAAGCAGACAGAGCAGATCCTAAAGCGATAGAGATGCTCTGGAAAGTAAGATCTTTCCGTGTTAACGAATTGGTTGAAAAACAGGAGTATAAGGAAGCCCTTACACTTCTTGAAAACGTGGTTCAGGCAGACAGAAATGATAAAAAAGCAGCAGCTTTACTCTGGGATATACGGTTGGCATATGCACACGAAATGATTGACAATCAGCAGCCTGTGGCTGCCATGGATTTCCTCGCCGGCATCGTCAAAGCGGATAAGGAAAACAGAAGTGAAGCAGAACAGAAGGCCGCAGACCTGCTTTGGGATACAAGGTTCACTTATGTGCAGAGTCTGATCGACCAATTGCAGTACAAAGATGCCGTTGCGTTCCTTGAAGGAATTGTGCCGGCCACCATCGATAATGCTGAGGAAGAAGAGGTGAAGGCAGCCGAACTGCTCTGGAATACAAAGATAGCGTATGCTCAGGATTACATCAATAAGCATCAGTATGAAGAGGCAATTGCGCTCCTTAAAGCAATGGAACAGAAGACCGAGATTGCAGAGATGCTGAACAGGGCGAACTATCTGTATGCTGAATCCATAGAGGGATCTGGAAAATATGAAGAAGCAGCTGCTTACTTTACGGCACTCGGGGAATACCAGGATTCAGCAGCAAGAGCAGTGAATGCCCGTTATTTGCAGGCACTGTCATACATGGAAAACAAGGAATATGACAGGGCAATTCTGACCTTCGGCATTCATCCCGACTACAGGGATACGGGTGACCAGATCAAAGAATGTCAGTATCTCAAAGCAAAGTCTTTGATCTCAGAGAAGCAGTATCTGGAGGCCTTTGGCATACTGCAGACGATACTGGAATACAAAGACGTCAAAGACAACCTGCTGAAGGACTCAAAACTGGAAAAAGCAGTGGCGGACTGGCAGCACAGCGTTTCTGCCGAATCCAAACTGTATTTTGGACATGATAAGAACGGGAAACCGTTCAAGTGGGTTGTTCTGGACAGAGATGGCGATTATCTGCTGCTCATAACGACAGATATCATCGATCGTGTTCCTTTCATGGAAGGCAATCCCGGCAGAACTACATGGAATCACAGTACACTGCGGAAGTATCTGAATGGAGCGTTCATGTCCTCTGCTTTTGATGAACAGGAGAAAGCCGCAATCAGACTGAGCAAGGTCAAGGCAGTTAGAGGACTGGGTGCCCAGGCAAGCCCTGGAAACGATACAGAAGATTATGTGTATGTATTGAATCAGCAGGAGGCAGATAAGTACATCGTTATTCTTGGAAACAATGAGGCAAGTGAAAGCTGGTGGTTAAGGTCTCCTTACGGAAACAACAGCCGTGAAAACACCATCAAACTGTTTGAGAAGGCTGACAGAAGAACAGTGAAGGTAAGTTATGATGCTTCCAACAGTGTACATGGACTCCGACCGGTTCTCTGGGTACGGGACAATGTGTTTCTTAAGCTTGCGGAAGATTGAGAAGAAGTGAAATGATCGCGTGCTTTACTGTCAGGCACCTGCTTGCCAGAGGCAGAAATCGCACCATGCTGCCAGATTCACAGCTGCTGTGCATATGAGTATCTGCCAGGCACATTTGACATGAAAAGTGAAACCATCGAACCAGGACTGTGAGAACAGGCTTCATCCCCGCGTGGGATGGGGCCTGTTGTACATGTACATGTACATGCTTTCGTGGCAGAGAATAAATCCGAACAATCATGAAAAACATATAAACTATAAAAGCAAAAAGCTGCAGAACATGAAGAGTTACTATTCACGGTTTGAAACCAAATAAACAGCATTTAGGAATACATGGTCTCCGAAAGGTCTCAAAGTCTTAATATATAGTGTCTGCTAAACAAACCCTTTTTTTACAAAAATGAAGCCCGGATGGGCTTG
>R21__coassemble_588_pt1 | contig 28998 bp, 27 predicted proteins | sample R21__metabat2_high_PE_034 | metagenome-assembled genome bin R21 | reverse complement strand
GAATTCCACTGGGTGTCATAAGGGTAATACTGGTAGAACAGATGATATTGCCCGTGATAATAGGAAAAGCCGTTCGGGTCATTCATCCATCCGATCCACGGCGTCAGATGGAAAACAGGACGGACGGATTTCGGTATTTTGTCGCCCGTCTCTTTTTCATAGGCTCTGGCAAAAATCAGGCTGTGCTTCATCATATGCTTCATCCTCGTTCTGTAAGATCAGGCAGGATCCCATTGGTTTTTCCAGATGGATTCAGTTCGGACCGGGGGAAAATCCCCCGGTCCGTACCGATTACCGGGTATACTCTCTCAAATCGCTGAACGTCACGGTATTGTTTTCAGCATACAGCCGGACCGGCTTGCCGCTGACGCCGTACAGACGGACCGTGAGTGAAGCCTCGCCATCGAGATAGAAGATGCCCACCGAGCCTTCCTGCAGGTAGGTAAACGTGTATTCCTTCCCTGCCTCCAGTTTCGCGTCGGTTTCTGTGATCAGGGTGCTCCCCTCATTAAACTGCAGCTGAATCTTCTGTGCATTCGGGTCCAGCGTGATCAGCTTATACTTGCCTGCCTGTCCGTTATAGTCAAACGCAAGCCCGAAACAGCCGCTGCCGGACCAGGTCAGTTTTCCCCGGAGCAGGAAGCTTTCATAGGCAGTGAACGCTTCGGTATAGCTGTAGCGCGCCCCGGACTGCACCTGAATCTGGTCGCTGTCCACAGCCAGGCGGCGGCGCTTGGTATACTGGTCCGCAATCGACTGCACGGGGGAAAGCACAAGCTCGCCGTTTTCTTTCTGCGTCACCTTCTGGACCACCAGGTTGCCGGCCCATCCGGACACTTCGGAAGTGGAGGACGGCGATTCACTGCGCCGGCCCCATCCGGCCATAAAACAGCCCTCAGGACTTTCCACATGCTTGGCCGCATAAAAGAGTTTGGCGTCCAGGCGCTTTGCCTCGCCATACGGGCCGTAGGGGGTATCGGACATAGCGTACCACAGGGTGTCATCCTGCGCCGAATACGTCAGATAATAATGGCTGCCCAGCTGGAAGGTATCACTGCACTCCAGGTTCCAGAAATTGCCCACAGCATTGGTGAAGATGATGCCGTCATACTGGACACGCGTGAGGTCGCCTGAGAGCGTATATTTGAGAATGCGGGCCACCCCGCCCTGGGAAGCGGTCACGGTCAGGGTAATGGTATCCGTTTCCGCATCATAATAGGCCTGCGGGTCGCGGAAGTCACGCTTCTGCCCGATCTCGGCAGGCGGCGTAATGTCCCAGCCCTCCACCTTTTCAAACGCGGTCAGCGTGCTGCCTTTGGCCAGCATGATCTTTTCCATGTATTCATAGGTATCGGAAGATGCATGGCCGGTATAGAAGAACAGGTATTCATCCCTGACCTTCACCACAGACCCGGTTCCGACCCATCCGTCCTGGCCGCCGCCGCGTGCGGATTCCACGATCGGATCGTCGTACTCGGTATAGGTGACAAAGTCTTTGGTCGTGGCCAGATAAATGGAATGATTGTAGCTGTCTCCGCCTTCTTTGAGGTAATAAATGTAATAGGTGCCGTCCTCATAATACGGCATGGTATCGCCGACGTAGGGCTGGTTGATCCCGTCGACGGCAGGGCGGAAGAACTGTCTGTATTCATAGGCACTTTCCTGGCTGCCCGGGGTGCGCAGGGAGGAGAAATCCTTATCATCCGTCACTTCGGCGAACGGCTCGCCCTGCTCCCCTGCCGGAGCGGCCGGCTGATTCGTCTGGCTGCATCCTGTCAGGCACAGACACAGGACGCACAGCAGCAAAAGCACCTTACAGGTTTTCATTTTCATGGATATGCCTCCTGATACAAAGAGCAGGGAGAACGGGAAAGCCATTCTCCCTGCTGAAGGATTGGATTACAGAACGCTCTGCTGATAGATGGTCACATTGCTGAATTCGATGGTCACATCATCCAGCTTGGACAGGGCTTCAGAACCGAACTGGAAGAGCAGCTCGAAATCCATATCCATGATGAAGGTATCGGTGGTTGCGAAGCGGAAGGTCTGGAACTCGGTGGTCAGGTCCATGCCTTCGGATACACGGGGATCCCAGCCGCCCATGGGGTTGAGGAAGACGCCGCAGGAGACGGGATGATCGGCCTTTGCGGTGATTTCCACAATGTAGTAGCTGTCGGAAGCAAGGGTCAGCGGGTTGCCGCCAAAACCGCAGATCAGCTTGTTGTGCCAGTCCACGGTGCCGCCGTTGTCAATGCGGTAGAAGAAGCTGCCGTTCTCAGTCCAGATGGTGCCGACGCCGCGGTCGTTATCCTCGTCGGTGCCGTTGAAGGTCTGCCAGGGGCATGCAGGGTTTTCTGCATTGGCCGTATTCGGGCCGAAGGGCATGAAGGCATCAATGGTCTTATGGGTTTCCTTGTCGCCCTCGACCTTGCCGAACTCAACATGGCTGATGGTCAGCACGTTGCCGGAAGCGCCTTCGGGTGCGTTGCCGATCTGAAGACGGATGACCGGGTCTTCCACATCGGCTTCGGCTGTAAACACATTGGAGATGACCGTATCTTCACCGGCGGGAACATTCAGGCCGTTGAAGTTGGCCCGGTTTTCCCAGCTCTTCTCTGCGCTTTCCACCAGGGCTTCGCCGCCCTGGCCGTTGGCTGCATGGATGGTGAAAGAATAATAGTATTTCTGGCCCTTTTCAATCTTCAGGCCGCCCAGGGTCATATTGGCCTTGACGCTCCACACACCGCCCTCGGTGGGATAGTTGTCAATGGTCACGACCGCTTTGCCGTCCTCAAAAGCAGTGCTGGCATTTGCGCCGTCTCCGGTCTCGGTATACACGCCTTCATTCTTGGAGAAATCAGCCGTGTACACGGGGACCTGATGTTCCTCACCGGAAATCTCGTACAGTTCAATCTTATCGATGGTCACGGTGAAATCGGTGGGCGTTGTGTCCTCGGCATTATCGGGGTTCGGGGTAATCTTGCCCAGGTTGAAGAGCAGTTCAGCGCTGCCTTCCGCAGGAGAGGTGAACGTCAGTTCAAGCGGAGCAACCGTCTCGGTGATCCGTACATTGAATGCGCCGTTGAAGGTTTCCCAGCCCTCAGCCTGTTCATTGCGCGCCAGGATATGGGCATAGGTGGGTTTGGTGGACTTGGCCCAGATCTTGATCTTGTAATCCGCTGCCTTCAGCGCATAGCCCGCCTTGGCCAGCTGGACATCACCGTCACTGTTGCCCGGGTTCTGGATGTCGATCACATAGGCACCGTTTTTCAGGGCGGCAGTCGCCTGAGCGGACTCACCGATCTTGGCTTCCCAGCCCTTGTTGTCCGTCACTTCAACCGTGCTGAAATCAAAGGTCTTGTAAGGCACGGCTTCGCCGGTCTTCTTGGTGACCGTCAGGGTGGCATAGCCCTCCGCGGTGAGGCCGCCCTTATCGGTCACAGAATACACGAGCTCATAGCTGCCGGCCGTTTCCGGAGTGGCTTTGCCGTTTTTAAAGGTCAGTGCCGGGGTGGACTCGATGGTAATCATCCCGGTCAGGTCGCCGTCCTCCGCATCGGTGGCGGAAAGACCGGCCAGGGCATCAAACTCGGTGCCCGCTTCCACGGTCTGATCAGCTGCACCCTGAATGGACGGTGCCGTGTTCGGGGCTTCTGTCGGAGCGGCCGTGGGTTCGGGTTTCTTCTGGCCGGAGCAGGCCGTAAGGCACATGACCAGCGCAAGAAGCAGGGCAATGACTGCAATGGATTTCTTCATGGTCATTTCCTCCCTTATTTCGCAGTGAAGCGGTCATAGGCATCCTGATAGACTTTCTGAATGCCGGCCAGATTGACTTTTCCGTTCAGATCGTTCTGGAAGGTGGTCCAGGCAGCATCAGATACGCCGCCCTTCATGAGCCAGGAGATCAGGTTGGTGCGGATATAGTCGTTCAGGTTGGTCTCATAGTTGCTCAGGGTGTTCAGTTCTTCCAGGGTGAACTGGAGGTTGGGGCAGGGTTTCACGGTTTCAGCAACAAAGGGCTTTGCACAGAGCTGCAGTCTTTCCAGACGGAGCTGGGCACGGGGTTCCATGTGCACGACATTGTTCCATGCATATTCACCCAGATTGATGATGCCAAGCGGTGCATTCTGCAGACGCAGTTCGTCGCTGGTCACGCCTTCAGGCAGCGGCTTCTGAACGAGCATGCCCTTTTCATCGCGGGCTTCCTCATACACGATGCCGATGGGGCCATAGTTGATCTGGGCAGAGATCACAGGATCATAGTAACGGTCAAAGTAGGCCAGCAGGACTTCCGGATACTGGCACTTGCTGAAGAGAACCACTTCACCGGTGCTGATCTCGGGGTTGTTGGAAACGCAGATGGTCTGGTCACCGTTGGGTCCGACAATCGGGCTGAGGACGATATAGTTTTCCGGATTGGAAACCACGGTTTCGCTCTCCCACCAGTAGAAGGCACCATAGGTTTCCATGCCCTTGCCGTTGGCGAGGAAGTTGTCCTGGCTCTGTTCGAAGGAGACCTTGTCGATCAGGCCTGCATCCACCCAGCCGGCGATGAAGTTGGTGGCTTCCTTGAAGCGTTCATCCTGCACGGTGTAGGTGATTTTTCCGTCCACCACAACGCGGTGTTCCAGGTTGTCATTCAGGCCGAACATGCCGTACAGATCGCACTGGTTGCCCTGCCAGTTGTTGTAAACAAAGCTCAGCGGACGCTCGTCGTCGGTCTTGCCGTTGCCGTTCATATCATGGTCACGGAAATAGGTCAGCAGCTGTTCCATCTGACCCGCCTTCAGCGCGAGGCCGTCCTTGAGCTGATCTTCTGTCAGGCCTTCGACGGCACCGGCAGCGATGGCTTCCTTGGTCCAGGCGATGTTCAGGAACAGGAGGTTCGGGCTCTGCAGCAGGCCCATTTCCTCAATGCGGGGCAGAGAGTAGATTTTGCCGTCTTCAATGTTGATGAGCTGGGCCTTGATGTCAGGGCGTTCTTCCAGCAGCTTTTTGAAGTTGGGCATATAGTCCAGATAATCGCTGATGGGCACCAGCACCTTGCGCTTGGCATACTTGATGATTTCGCCTGCGCCCATGCCGGCATGGTAAATCGCATCAGGGCGGTTATCCGCATTGCCGAAGATCAGGTTTTTCTGCTGAGAGTAGACAGACTCGGACACGTTTTCCCAGTTCACCTGGACATTGGTCTGTGCATACAGATCCGCCATGATCTTCATGTCATTGTAGTCCAGAGCGGATGCATTCTTGGAGGAATAGACCGAGAATGAGAGCTCCTGGGCACCTTTTTCATTGAGGATCGGCGCGGAAGTATCGGTCCACTGGAAGCCGTAGGTGTCCACCAGAGGATTGGCAGAGGCAGCGGACTGTTCTGTCGTGGAAGTACTGGATGTATTGGGAGCAGCCTTGGGTTCTTCCTTCTTGCTGCCGCAGGCGGTCAGCGTCACTACCATGACCACCAGCATGAGCAAAGCAAGCAGCTTTTTCAGATTTTTCATAGAGCAAACCTCCTCTTAGCCTTTCAGGGATCCAATCATGACGCCCTGTGCAAAATACTTCTGAACAAACGGATACAGGCACAGCACCGGCAGGCTGGAGACAATCACGGAAACATATTTCAGCTGATTGGCCAGGCGGTACTGCTGCAGAATGGTTTCGCCGCTTCCGCCGACGGTGCTCTCGGAGGCAATCAGGATTTCCTTGAGCACCAGCTGCAGCGGATATTTCTGTTCATCCTGCAGGAAGATCATAGCATTGAAGTAGCTGTTCCACTGTCCGACTGCATAGTAGAGTGCCATGACGGCGATAATGGCCTTGGACAGGGGAAGCACGATGGAGAAGAAGGTGCGGAACTTGCCGGCACCGTCAATTCTTGCCGCTTCCAGCATGCCTTCCGGAATGGAGGATTCGAAGAATGTCTTGGTCATGAACAGATTCCAGACCGACATGATCGCAGGCAGGATCACAGCCCAGGCAGAGTTGATCAGGCGCAGGCTGCTCATCACGTTATAGAAAGGAATGAGACCGCCGCCGAAGAACATCGGAATGATGAAATACAGCATCCAGAATTTCTTGCCGGGGGTGGTCTTTCTGCTCAGGCCCCATCCGGCGGGGATGGTGACGGCCAGAGCCAGAAGCACAGTGACCAAGGTATACCAGATGGTATTGAGGTAGCCCGTCCAGATATCCTGACGCTGGAATACTTTCTCATAGCCTTCCAGCGTGATGTTGACCGGGAAGAGGACCACCTGTCCGCCCAGCACTGCATCCGGGTCGGAGAAGGACGCAATCACAATGAAGTAAATCGGGTAGAGAATAATCAGTGCAAGCAGAGCAAGGAAGAGTGTGTTGAAGACAAAGAAGACTTTATCCCCTCTTGTGTCCTTCAGCGCATTGTTCCTGGGCTTGACCGCAGGATTTTTCATGGTCATATTCTTTTCCCTCCTTACCACAGCGAGTTCTCAGAGAAACGCTTGGAGGTGGTGTTGGCGATAATCAGCAGCACCACATTGATGACAGAGTTGAACAGGCCGATGGCGGTTGCATATGCCTGGTCCGGCACGCCGGTGAGACCGCGCTTATACACATAGGTTGCAATCAGCTCACTGACAGCCAGGTTGCCGTCGGTCTGCATCAGCAGTGCCTTCTCATAGCCGACACCCATCAGACCGCCAATGGACATAATCAGCATCACGCTGATCATGGGCATGATCGCCGGGATATCAACATGCAGCACGCGCTGGAAGCGGGAAGCACCGTCGATCATGGCCGCCTCATGCTGCACCGGATCCACATTGGAAAGGGCTGCAATGTAAATCACTGCGCTCCATCCGAAGTCCTGCCAGTTGCTGGACAGGATATACATGGGACGGAAAGCGGAGCTCTCCAGGAAGTAGGAAACGCGCTCGGCGCCAAGGCTGGCAGCCAGATTGTTCACGAGGCCGTAGCGGCCGAAGAACAGCTGCAGCATACCGACCAAAACCACCAGGGAAATAAAGTGCGGGGCGGTATAGATGGTCTGGAAGACTTTTCCCGCTTTCCTGCTCTTGAGCGCATTGAGCGACAGGGATACCAGAATGGGCAGCGGGAATCCGATCACGAAACCGATGATACACAGCAGGAAGGTGTTTTTCATCAGTGGCCAGAACTGCACATCATTGAAGAAACGCGTGAAATTCTCAAATCCGACCCAGATGGTTTCACTCGACAGGATCTTGTCACCCGGCATGAAATCCTGAAAAGCGATGAGAACCCCGTAAATCGGAAGATAGTTGAATAAGAAAACAACCAGAATAGCCGGAAGAATCATGACGAGATACGGGCAGTTTTCTTTGAAATCCCGCAGTCGTTTACCCCAATTCGGCTTTGCTTTCTGTTGCCGCACTCCGGCGGCTGGAACCTGCTTTGCGCTTTGCATGTTTTCCCTCCTTGCTAAGTCAGAACAGTCTCTGGAACTCACGGTATTGTGTTTTTGAAACGTCCTCCTTCCTTCCGCCTGTCTTCATGGTTTTCTACATTGTCCACCAGACAGCGCAGACTTTACATTTTGTAAATCACAAGGTTTACTGGAGTGATTCAGATTTTACATTTCGCATAGTATGTTGTCAATACTTTTTTGTCATTTTTGTGCATTTTAGGACAAAATAGTTGGTGAATTGAAATCCAGACCCTGGAATCGTAGATCATTTCTGCTATATTTCGTTTACATTTTGTAAACTTGATGTGTTTTCACTTGTATGATAAGATAATTCCAATACTGTTCAGAAAGGTTGATCTGAACCCATGGCTGTAAAACGTGTCACCATGCAGGATATCGCCGATGCCTGCAGGCTTTCCAGAAATACAGTATCCAAAGTATTCAATGGGCGGGGTGCCGTGCCGCCTGCCACCCGTGCGCTCATTCTCCAGAAAGCACGGGATCTGGGGTACGCCTTTCCCGCAGAACAAAGCAGTGTTCCTGCCCCGCCGGTCAGCGGCACACTGGCGCTGCTGACGCACAATCTGCCTGTCGACTACCATTTCGGCACCTACTTTGTCACAACATTCACCGATCAGATCACCCGCGCGGGGTATACGCTGAAGCTGTTTGAAATCTCAGATGAAGAACTGCAAAGCAGGAAACTTCCTCCCCACTTCTTTCCCGAACAGATCTCCGGCATCATCACCATTGAACTCTTTGACGCTGACTATCTGAATATGGTCTGCCGTCTGGGACTTCCGACCATCGCCATCGACTCGCCTGCTCATGCAAACCGGCAACTGATTTCATGTGACATCGTTCTGATGGAAAATGTGGCCAGCATTGTCAGTGTGGTCCGCGAACTGATTGCGCTCGGCGCCCGTCACATAGGCTTTGTCGGTGACCGGGAGCACTGCGGCAGTTTTTGTGAGCGCTGGGTCGGCTACCGCATGGCACTGTCAGAGGCAGGACTGCCGCTGGATGAGCGGATCTGTATTCTTTCGCCTGACGCCTCACCGTATAACGATATTGACTGGCTGATCGACCGGATGGACCGCATGCCCCTCCTGCCCGATGCCTTTATCTGCGCCAACGATTACCTGGCCGTTCATATGATGAATGCGATTAAAAAGAAGGGACTCTCGATCCCGGGCGACGTCATGGTCACCGGCTTTGACGGGACATCCCAGTCTGCCCTGGTGGATCCTCCCCTGACCACCGTACAGATCCCCAGCGTCGAGATCGGACGTATGGCCGCAGGTCTTCTTCTCGAACGCATCCGCAATCCGGAGCTGCCTTTCAGCTGGACCCATATCCGCACGACGCCCGTGTGGCGAAGCACCACCCGAAAACGATAAATCATCCCGCTCTATTCCCGCAAGCAAAACAGGGTGCGGTCTCCTTTTCCGGATTCCGCACCCTGTTTTGTTCTTTTCCAGGCATCTGACAGCACGCTGAACAGCACTGAGAATCTTCCTATTCTATATCCCTGAGAAACTCATTTTTAACATAACCGTGGAATCGGTTCCACTCAATCTCGGTCCATCCGTTTTCACTGCCATACACATCCACCTGTGTGCCGATGGGCAGCTCCAGGATTTTTCTCGCCTTCGTGGTCGGTCTGAACCGGACATTGATCTTTGCTTTCCCGCTGGTTTTTCCGTTTTTGGCCAGCACGGCGGTACCCGTCGGATCCGTCCTGTCCATATAGACGAGTCCGTCTTCCGGGATATATCCCCAGGACGCAGCGGATACGCCCTGTCTCGTCGCGTGATACCGGTACCACGCCCAGCCGTCCACCACCTGGTCGACCACGATCACCAGGCCCGTCTCCTGTTTTCCCAGGGTATAGGATCCCTCATCCAGCCCCGTCCGGGAGACAAGACCGCCTTTGGCTTCCGCGGCGACCACGGCCTTGCGGCTTTCCCAGAAACGCGTCCAGGCAATCTGTACTGTATGACCACTCTGCACCCGCACATCCCCGGACACTGTTTTTCCTTCGGTCTCCAGCGTGAACGGGGTGACACCGTCCCCCTCTGGGCTCCACGTGACCCGGCCGTCCTGCTCTTTGAATATTCTGCGGCAGGTGCCTTCCGGATCCCTGCGGTCCCCGATGAGCAGCACCGTTTCCCCATCGATTTCGCACAATGCCCATGCAGGCTCCGAGCGCGGATCATCCACGTATTCCCGCCATGCGCTGGTGAGGATGACGCCTGTGTACGGGATATCCGAGTCCACCTTCCAGTCCTGATGGATCAGGTCCCGGTACGCTGCAATGACCGTCTCGGCCCAGGCCGGATGCGCTTCCTTGCCCCCTCCGTTCTCCGCCGCTGCGCCAAAAAGAAGGCAGAGCATACCCAAAAGCAGGATCACCGCGCAAATGCGCCTTCGCATGATGCTTCGCTCCATTCACTCCCTGCCGTGTCGGCAGGGTCTCTTTGTACAGCATTATACCATTTTTCAGGACAGGAGCAATCGGACGAATGCATCCCCGGTTTTCATCTCTGAACCGCCCCTCGACGCCTTTCTTTTTTTCGCTCCCGAAGGCCCTCAAAACATTGAAATACCGTGATTTTCCGCTTGACACCGGGCTTTTTGCGTGTTATAGTAGCTCGGTAAGCCGCACGGGAGAGGTCTCAATCGTGTGTCTCCACACAACCTCAGGCCCGGCGAGTATATTTCAGGAGGTGCTGCTTTCATGTATGCAATTATTGCAGCAGGCGGCAGACAGTATCGTGTTTCCCAGGGCGACGTGATCTACATTGACAAAATCAATCAGGATCCTGACTCCACCGTATCTTTCGACGTGCTGATGATCGGCGGCGACGGCGACATCAAGGTCGGCAATCCCGTTCTCGAGGGTGCCAAGGTCGAAGGCAAGGTTCTCGCTCAGGTCAAGGGTGAGAAGATTGTGATCGGTAAGTATAAGAGCAAGAAGAATTATGATCGCAAGACCGGTCATCGTCAGCCCTATACCAAGGTTGAGATCACCGCTGTCAACGCATAATGGTTCGAGCGACCCTTACCCTGAACAGTGACGGCAGGTACATTGCCTACCGCTGCGAAGGACACGCCGGATATGCAGAAGAAGGTTATGACATCGTCTGCGCGGCCGTTTCCGTTCTGGGTATCAATTGTGTCAACAGCCTCGAAGCGCTGTGCTCTGTACAAGCGGAGGTCACCGGATACGCGGAAGGCATGCTTGCATTCACGCTTCCCGCTTCCCTGTCGGAAACACAGCAGCATGACGCGCAGCTTTTGATGCGGAGTCTGCAGCTCGGGCTGGAGTCAATTGCAGAAGACTACCCCAAAAACCTATCACTTTCCATACACAAACGGAGGGAAACATCATGATCAGATTGAATCTGCAGCTGTTTGCTCATAAAAAAGGTATGGGTTCCACCCGTAACGGCCGCGACAGCGAGTCCAAGCGTCTGGGACCGAAGCGCGCCGACGGTCAGTTCGCACAGGCTGGCAACATCCTCGTGCGTCAGCGCGGAACCAAATTCCACCCCGGCATGAACGTTGGCATCGGCAAGGATGACACGCTCTTCGCCAAGGTGAGCGGCATTGTCCGTTTCGAGACCCATGCCAAGGACCGCAAGGTCGTTGCCGTCTATCCCGTTGAGGAAGCTGCCAACGTCCAGTAAGGTAGACCTGAAAAGCCCGTCTCTCTGGATGGGCTTTTTGCATACCAATTTTCGGGATTGAGAGGAAACACCATGATCGGCACCATCATCAACACCGCGCTGATCCTCCTCGGAACAGCCCTCGGTCTGCTCCTGCGCCGCGGCATTCCCGAGCGCGTCCGGACCGCGCTCATGTCCGCGATGGGCCTGGCCACCGTGCTCATCGGTCTCAAGGGCGCCATGGGCACCAATGACACGCTGTGCGTCATTCTCTGCCTGGCCTTCGGCGGTGCCCTGGGCTCGGCCCTGAACCTGGAACTCCGGCTGGAGCACTTCGGGAACTGGATTGAAAAGCACCTCGGAAACGGAAAAGAACAGGGCTCCATTGCCAAGGGCTTTGTCACCGCCACCCTGGTCTACTGCGTCGGGGCCATGGCCATTGTCGGCAGTATTTCCAGCGCGCTGCAGGGAGATCACTCCACGCTCATCGCCAAGGGCATCATTGACGGACTGACCGCCATTGTCTTTACCTCCACCCTTGGCATCGGTGTCGGACTCTCTGCCTTTTCTGTGCTGATCTATCAGGGGCTCATTGCCATCCTCGCCATGTGGGTTTCCCCGATCCTGACGCCTCAGGTCATCACCGAGATGTCAGCCGTCGGCGGCCTCCTCATCGCGGCCATCGGCCTCAACCTCATCTATGACAAGCATATCCCGGTCGGAAATCTGCTGCCCGCCATCTTCTTTCCCATCGCCTATGTCCCGCTCGCAGCCCTCTTTGGCTGATGCAGTACAGTCCTTTCCATCCCCTGCTCTCGCAGCCTTTCATCTTTTGATAAGGACGGATTGCTATGTTCTCCAAAAAAGATCTTCAGGCCCTCCTGCTGCCGCTCCTCTTTGAGCAGCTGCTGGTCGTGCTCGTGGGCATGATGGACACGGTCATGGTTTCTTCCTGCGGTGAAGCTTCGGTCAGCGGTGTTTCCCTTGTCGATTCCATCAATGTCCTGCTCATTCAGTTCCTCGGCGCCCTGGCCACCGGCGGTGCTGTCGTCACGTCCCAGTATCTCGGGCACGGCGATCTCCGGGTTGCACAGGCTTCCGCCCGCCAGCTCTACTATATTGCCCTGCTCTTCTCCGGGATCTTTACCGTCATCTGCCTTGTCCTGCGTTCCTTCCTCCTCTCCACCATCTTTGGCAGCATTGAGGCGGACGTCATGGAGGCTGCGCTCGGGTATTTCCTGATGACCGCGCTCTCCTTCCCGTTCCTGGCCATGTACAATGCCAGTGCGGCCCTGCTGCGGTCCATGGGCAGAAGCCGGTGCACGCTGAGCACGAGCATGATCATGAACATCATCAACATCACCGGTAATGCCATCACCATCTATGCCCTCGGCATGGGTGCGCTCGGTGCCGGTCTGGCCACTCTGATTTCCCGCGCGGCGGCCTCCATCTACATTACCCGGTATCTCCGGGAGCCGGACAGCCAGCTCCCCTTCCCGAACCTTCTGCGCTACGAGCACCGGCCGGACCTGATCCGGAAGATCCTCTCCATCGGGCTCCCCAATGGCTTTGAAAACAGCCTGTTCCAGCTGGGCAAGCTTCTTTTGGTGCGCATGGTGGCCGGGTTTGGCACGACCAGCATTGCGGCCAATGCGGTGGGCAACACCATCGCCACGATTCAGGTGTTGCCGGGGTCGGCGATCTCGCTTGGCATGATCACGGTCGTCGGGCAGTGTGTCGGCGCGCACCGGATGGATGAAGCGCGCAGGTACACCTGGCTGCTCATGAAGCTCTCCTATCTGTGCATGAGTGCGCTCAACATCTTCATGCTCTGCCTGACCCCGGTCATCACCGCGCCGTTCCAGCTGACCGCTGAGACCGAAGCGCTGGCCAAGACGGTCATTGTGATCCACGGCCTTGGTTCCATCTTTGCCTGGCCCATGTCCTTCGTTTTCCCCAATGCCCTGCGCGCAGCCGGGGATGCCCGCTTTACCATGATCGTCTCGTCCGTTTCCATGCTCGTCTTCCGCCTCGGGTTCGGCTACATTCTCTCCATTGCCTGCGGGATGGGACTGGTCGGCATCTGGATCGCCATGCAGATTGACTGGCTGGTCCGCATCACCTGCTTCCTCATCCGCTTCCACGGGCATGCCTGGGAGACGAAGGGGCTGGTCTGATCGTATCCCTTCGGAGAGAAGGAACTGCGAATTTTCTTCTTGCAATTTCGGTGCGCTCATGATAGAATACATCCGCTTTGATGTGTCTTGACTCCAACGAGGAGGGGAATGATCATGGGCAAGTTTTGTCAGATCTGCGGCAAAGGCCAGCTGAACGGCAATCTGGTCAGCCATTCCAACCGCAAGACCCACACAAAATGGGCACCCAATGTGCAGAGTGTTCATGTTGTGATCAATGGGGCTAGCAAGCGGATGAATGTCTGCACTCGCTGCCTGCGCTCCGGCAATGTCCAGCGCGCGCTGCCGAAGACCCACGATGATGCAGTTGAGGCATAACAAAAGAAGCGGTGTGAAAACCGCTTTTTTTGTTTCCTTTCCTGTCTGTTTCCACGAAAAAAAACGGCCGAAGCCGTTTTTTTATTGTCCTTATGAGCGCTCAATCCAGGAGACAGCGACCAGTCCGGGCCCGACATGCGTGCCGATGACGGCCCCGACGCCCATGGTAATGATCTCCGGGAGCTCCATTCTCTGGCTCTCAAAGAAGGCTTTCAGTTTCTCGACATCCTCGGGGCAGTCACAGCCGGCAATTACCAGCGGACAGTCCAGGCGCGGCGGATACTGCTGGAGCTTTTCCAGGTACCAGTTTCTCGCCTTCCCTCTCCCGCGGATCAGTCCGGCCTGGAGGATGGAACCTTCCTCAAACTTCAGCATGGGCTTGATCGAAAGCGCCGTGCCCATCTTGGCCACCAGCGGTGAGAGACGTCCGCCCATGACCAGGTATTTGAGATCCTCCGCCTGACCGAAGCAGCGCTGATGGTCACGGAAGGCGGTAATGAGCTCCGCAAGCTCCCGCGCGGAGGAATACACTTTCGCTTTCGCTGCCGCCATGCGCACGAGCAGCGCCTGGCCGGAGATCGCGATGAGTGAGTCAATGATCACCAGCCGCTCCGGCTGCTCCAGCATGCCTTTGGCCGTTTGCGCCGACTGATAGCACCCCGAAATCTTCGAGGAGCCTGAGATATACAGCACTTCCCTTTCCGGGTCTTTCAGCAGGTTCTCAAAGATTTCCAGAAAGACCGTGGGCGGCACCTGACTGGTCTTGGGCAGCTCGGTGGCTGTCCGCAGTCTTGCAAAGAATTCTTCCCTTGAAATATCAAACCCTTCACGGTATTCGTGTGTGCCGAAGCGCACCGTGAGGGGAATCAGAACGACACCAAGCGACTCCGCTTCACTGGGCGTGAGATCGGACATGCTGTCTGTCACAATCGTAATCATGAGGTCCTCCCCGTGAAAAAAATACAAGTGGGACATTAGCACAACACGGCATGCATGTCAAGCGTCACGAATGATCCACCAGACGCCGCAGGCCTTTGGGATAGTGGTTTTTCATCACAAGCCCTGTGACTTTCCCCCAGCCGAGCGGAAGCCCGTCAAACGTCGGCAGCACATAGCCCTTGTGCTCCTCGTGCATCAGCACGGTTTCCCCCTGCAGGTAGCGGATGGCTTCCTCCTCGGAGATTTCCACCCTCTCCACATCCGGCGGGCAGTCGCACACGGCCCAGGCATGGTCCGGGGTAAAGATGCCCTTTCGCACTTCGCCCAGGTGCACCCCGGCGCGCAGAACTCTCACTCCGTTCAGGTCCGGACATCGGGGGAGTGTAAAGATGGTGCTCCCCAGCATGGACAGACTGTGCGGCACTGCGTGCACCGCCTTTTCCATCGCGCTGCGCACATTTTTCTCATCCGGGCAGCGGGAAGGCGCAGCGATCTCCCTGCTGTCCCCTTCCCTCCGCACAAACCTTGCGGCAAACTGGCCTTCGCCCCGGATTCTGTGGGGATAGCAGGTATAGTATCCCGCTTTCCCGTCCACACCAGGCAGCACGAAGGGATCCAGGACAAAGTCCGGGTGTGCCTTCAGGAACCACTCGACATTCTCTTCATTCTCGCTGCGGTTCATGGTGCAGGTGGAATACACCAGGCGGCCTCCGCCGCGCACCATCTGTGCTGCCTGATCAAGAATCTCCCTCTGACGCGCACAGCAGCCGCGGACAGACTCTGCGGACCATTCCTCCCGGGTTTCCGGGTGTCTGCGGAACATGCCCTCCCCGGAGCACGGCGCATCCACCAGCACCGCGTCAAAGGCTTCGGGCCATTTGCGCGCGAGCTGAGACGGATCCGCGGAGACGACCAGGGCATTGCTGACGCCCATGCGCTCCACGTTGCGCGACAGGATCTGTGCGCGCTTGGGCACAATCTCATTGGCGACCAGGAGTCCCTGCCCCTGCATGGCGGCCGCCAGCTGCGTGGTTTTCCCGCCCGGGGCCGCACACAGGTCGATCACTGTTTCCCCGGGCTGCACATCGAGCACGGCTGCCGGCAGCATGGCGCTCGGCTCCTGCAGGTACCAGGCCCCGGCCTCATGCAGCACCTGCAGCCCGCAGCGGGAGTCCATGGAAAGATAGTATCCGTCCCTGCACCAGGGCACAGCCGCGCCCAGGCCCTCAGGCTGAAGATGGGAAGGCTGCTTGCGGGGATTGAGTCTCACGCCGCGCAGGGCTTCCTGCGCATACGAGGCACAGAACGCCTCGAATTCGTCTCCCAGCTGTCCCTGCATGGCTTCCAGGAATGCCGCGGGCAGATCATGCATCGTCCTGTTTCTCCTTTTCACTGCGCTTTTTCCGGATACCGACCGGTTCCGGACTCTTCCACTGCGGCGGAATATACGGTTCATTGTATGCGTCGCGCGCATCCACCGGCGGCGGGGCCGCGGTATACCGGAGCGGATCCGGCTCCGCCTCATCCTCGGCGAGGATCTTGCGGATCAGATGCCGCAGTCCGCCGGTCTTTTCCTTCGTTTTCACATGGCGCCGGCGTCTGTGCTCTTCCGGCACGACCTCGGCATCCATTTCTTCCATGACCTGGATTTCTTCCCCGGTCTCTTCGGTTTCCTCCTGCGCCGTACTGTACTCCACATCGGTCATGGGGTCCATATACACCAGGTTCTCGGGGCTTCGCTGGAGGCCTGTATCCGGAATCACATACGCGTCATCCTCCGGCACGCTTCCGACCGTCGGCATGCTCTGCGCTGCAGCCCGGCTTGCCTTGACCCTCGGTTTTCCCCGGTGTCTCAGGCGGCGGAAAAAGCTGCGCCAGACTTCAAACGGCCGCCACCGGAAGAGGTACACGGTCAGGTCAATCGCGGTCCCGACCACGAGCAGAATGATCAGAAGAAGCACCCAGTTGTTCGCAATAAAGGTCAGCAGGCTCAGGTGCTCCGGCTGCGTGACGGCACCATAAATCATCTGGATGACTGACTTCAGCCAGCTGAAAAAGGCAGAGAAGATCACATTGGAAATATTGTTCATGCTGCCCTCCGTCAAAAAAAGCAAGTGAAGCAGCGAAGACTGCCTCACCTGCATGCTTTATTTCGATCTCACAGTCAGCGTTACCGCAGAGGGTGAAGTCTTCACCGTGTATTCCTGTCCATCATCCCCGGATATTTCACACAGGACAGGCAGCTCATAGGTGCCCTCTTCTGTCAGGCCGGCTGCATCGACCCGCAGGAGCAGCTGAGATCCCTTGAGGGAGTTCAGCCAGTTGAGCGGACCCTGCACGGTCACAATATCGGCATACCGTTCTTCGAGCACCGCGCTGAGATTCGCTTCGGCACCGGTGACATTGATCCGGACGTCCGTAAAGACCTTCTCGGAGATCACTTCGCCGATTTCCACGGACACCGTCACGGAGTCCTGGCTCATATAGACCAGTTCACTGGGGCGTCTGAGGCGCACATTCTGCGTGAAGGATTCCTTGCGGCCCGTAACATCCACGGTCAGGTCTGTAAAGATGCTGTCGAGGTTCTCCAGCGTATCCGCGCGTCCGGCCACCCGGATCTTATCCGGTGAGAAGGTCACGGACTTCACCTCGTAGCCTTCGGCAGGCACGCCGGTGATCACACCGGTCTGGGAGAAGGTCAGCAGCTTGGTCGGATACACCGTCTGCTCGGCAATCACGGAATCGACGAGAACGGACATGCTTGTGACTTCCAGCAGGTCGCTCTCCACGGTCTGATTCTGCTGGTCCACCAGGCGGAACGAGAGCGCGGAGCGCTGCACGCCTTCCGCCGCGGGCACGGTGGACAGATCCTGCACGACCTCTGCGCGGACCACGGACTCGACAATCGAGCGCGGGCCGGAAACCGTGAGGGTGGTGGGATCGAGCGTGGTGGAAGTGGTATACCAGCCGTCAGCCATTTCGCCCACGGTCTCGCGGACGATCGGAATCCGGTTTCTGGTGATGTATTCCTCGACTTCCAGGGTGACCGAGGCCGGCGTCACTTCCAGCACCGTGCCGTAGGAGGAGGAATTGGTGGTCAGGATACGCACCTGCTGGGTGCCGGCAGAGCGCACGCGGCTCAGGTCGATTCTCGGGACAAAGTTTGCCGCACTTACGGTCTGATACTGCATCTGCGGGACCGAGGCGCGGATGGTGACATCCTGGATCTGATCACTCAGGTCATTGGTCACGATGAAGCCGTTGCGCTTCATGTTATCCGTGCCGGACACGGTCAGCGTCACATCGGGAATCGTTTTTTCTCTGGTGATCGTCGGGTCCTGTGCAATCAGCACCGACCAGATCACCGCCGCAAGAAACAGGGAGAGCAGTTTATAGCCCCAGTTCCTCGTCAGCAGTTTCTTCAGTTCTTCCCGGAGGATTTTCCATTTGGAGGAAAATGAATTGCTCATGCCTTCTCCTCCTTTCCGAACTGGAAGAGACGCTTCCACGGGCTGGCCTGCTTGTGGAACAGATCATTGAGCATGCTGCGCAGGGAATTCTCATCGAGCCCGCGGCTGATTTCGCCGCCTCTCGCATAGGAGATGATGCCCGTCTCCTCGGAAACAATCAGCGAGAGCGCATCGGTCGTCTCCGTCAGGCCGATCGCGGCGCGGTGGCGGGTGCCGAGCTCACGGCTCACATTGCGGTTCTCCGTCAGCGGAAGAATGCAGGCGGCCGCGACCACGCGCGTTCCGCTCACCACCACAGCCCCGTCATGGAGCGGTGTGTTGGGTTCAAAGATGTTCTCCAGCAGCGGAGAAGAGACTGCAGCGTCAATATAGGTGCCGGTCTCCACATACTCCTTGAGGCCGGTTTTCTGTTCGATGACAATCAGCGCACCCACACGCCTGCGGCTGAGGGAAACGCAGCATTCCACAATCCCGTCAATGGCTTTGGTCACTTCATCATTGTCTTCCCGGCGGGAGGAGGAATTGAGACCTGCCCCGCGTCCGACCTGTTCGAGGGCATGACGCAGTTCCGGCTGGAAGAGAATCACCAGAACGATTGCGCCATTCTGGACCACGGTTGCAAGGAGCCAGTTGAGTGCTGTAAGACCGATCATATTGCTGACCAGGGAGGCAAGGATCAGAAGGCCGAATCCCTTGAGAACGGCGCTTCCGCGTGTATGTCGAATGAGCATCAGGATCTCATAGAGAACCACTGCCACGATCACAATATCCAGTATATCTGCCAGCCCCAACCTGTGAATCAAATTCCAGTACGCGTTTTGCAATGTCTGCACACTGATATTCAATGCAATCGCCTCACTTTCATTTCAGGATGGGTTCCTTTGAAGTATACACTATTTACGAATGAAAACCTAGATTTGTTCCCGGTTTTTTCACATTATTTTTTTCCATGCAAAAAGAGGACAGACGCTGCTGTCCCCTTTGTTCTTATTGGTCTTTAGACGGTCAATTCGACCTGTCCGCCGGCTTCCCCGGCCGTTTCCTTCAGCAGCGGACGGATGATCTCGTCGAGATATTCCGTGACCTGCTCGGCGGAGCGGCCGGTATAGTTTTCAGGCTTGAGCACCGCGCGGAGATCCTCTTCATTGAGCTGGAAGGAGGGATCGGCTGCGACGCGCTCGATCATATCGTTCTCCCCGCCCTCTTCCTTGACATGACGGGCCGCGAGCTGTGCATGCACGCGGAGCTTTTCGTGGAGTTCCTGACGGTTGCCGCCCTTTTCCACAGCGTCCATCATGATGTTTTCAGTCGCCATGAAGGGCAGTTCGCGCATGACTCTCTGGCGGATGACCTTTTCATAGACCACCATGCCGTCACACACGTTCATCATGATATTGAGAATGGCATCCACGCCCAGGAATGCCTCCGCCACGGCAATGCGCTTGTTGGCCGAGTCATCGAGCGTTCTTTCAAAGAACTGGCAGGACGCGGTGATCGCTGTATTGAGCGTATCCACCATCACATAGCGGCTGAGCGCGTCAATGCGCTCGCTGCGCATGGGATTGCGCTTGTACGGCATGGCGGAGGAGCCGATCTGGCTCTTTTCAAAGGGCTCTTCCATCTCCTTGAAGCTGGCTAGAAGGCGCATGTCATAGGCAAACTTGCTGGCGGACTGGGCAATCCCGGAGAGCACGGAAACCACCTGATAATCCACCTTGCGGGAATAGGTCTGTCCGGACACCGGAACCACCCGGCTCATCCCGAACATATCGGCAATGCGCTTTTCCACGCCGCGGACACGGGCTGTATCCCCGTGGAAGAGTTCCATAAAGCTGGCCTGCGTGCCCGTCGTGCCCTTGGAGCCCAGGAGAGCGAGGGACTGAATTCTGTGCTCAACTTCCTCGTAATCCATATAGATTTCATTGAGCCAGAGGGTGGCGCGCTTGCCGACGGTGGTCAGCTGGGCCGGCTGCAGATGGGTGTAGGCCAGGCACGGGAGCGCCTTGTAGCGGTCGGCAAAATCGGCCAGGAGGCTGATGACCGTCAGGAGCTTGGAGCGCACCAGTTCCAGTGCTTCCTTCATGATCAGCACATCCGTGTTGTCGCCGACATAGCAGGATGTGGCGCCGAGGTGAATGATGCCGGCGGCATCCGGGCACTGCAGGCCGTACGCATAGACATGACTCATGACGTCATGGCGGACTTCCCGCTCACGCGCGCGGGCCACATCATAATTGATGTCGTCCTTATGGGCTTCCAGCTGGGCAATCTGTTCGTCGGTGATGTCCAGGCCCTCGGCCTGTTCAGCCCTGGCCAGTGCAATCCACAGTCTGCGCCAGGTGCGGAACTTATGGTCCTCAGAAAACAGGAACTGCATTTCTTTACTTGCGTAGCGTGTGGAAAAAGGGCTTACATAGCTGTCCGTCGCCATCTTGCTGCCTCCTTGAACAAAGTCAGCGGCCGTAGAATGTGCGGCCGCCGAAACAATGGATTACTGATACTTGTTGATCACGCATTCCTGTCCCCTGCTTCCATCGACGGGAAGTTCGCAGGTGAACAGAGAAATGCGGTTCTCGCTGTCCAGGCTCTCCCAGACTTCCTTCGTCCAGTCTTCAAAGGAACCCTTAACGCTCACGCGCTCAGGCTCGCCTTCAAAGGACGGGATGGGATTGCCGTCGCAGCGGTAGGTGTGCAGGAACGCACCTTCGCCGTTGCCCATGGTGGAATACTCAAAGAACTGGCGCAGCACCACATCGGGATTGCCGCGGTCGCTCTTGAGGATGGAGAGACGGAAGGATGCCTGTCCGTCGGCCACTTCCACCAGACCGGAAATACGGGGCGTGTAGTTGGGCATGTCGGGCTCAAAAGTTCTGGAACGAAGCGCTTCCTCAAAGGTCTTGCCCGCTTCCAGATAATCCCGGATGGTATCCGTCTGGTCGCCGTTGGTGATGATGTGCACACCGCCGGAGATGTGACGGTACGGGGCATAGATGATCAGGCGGGGGTCGATCATCTTGGATTCGTCATAGGCACGGGTCTCGAGCGTGTCCGCATCGGTCTTGACAAAGATCCTGTTGCGGCTGTTTTCGCTGCGTCCCATGATGAAATACGCAATGCGGGCAGCAGTCCCGTCTTCATTCATGCCCAGGACAATGCCGCGGCCGGGATAACGGTTGCCGGCAAGAAGAGATACCATGTTTTCCATAACAGCCCTCACTCTTCGATATGCAGGCGGCGGGCCATCTCGATATAGGCCTCTTCCACCCCGCCCATGTCACGACGGAAACGGTCCTTGTCCAGCTTCTCGTGGGTGGTTGCATCCCAGAAGCGGCAGGTGTCGGGAGAAATCTCGTCAGCCAGCACGAGCGTGCCGTCGGAGGTGACGCCGAACTCAAGCTTGAAGTCGATGAGTTCCACATTGATTTCCTTGAAGAAGCGGATGAGCACGCTGTCCACTTTCAGAGCATACTCGGCGATGAGCTTCATCTGCTCGTCGGTGGCCCAGCCCATGGCAGCGATGTGATACTCGTTGACCATCGGGTCGTCGAGTTCGTCGCACTTGTAGCAGTATTCAATGACGGGCTTGCGCAGCGGGGTGCCTTCCGGAATGCCCAGGCGCTTGGACAGGCTGCCGGCAGCCACATTGCGGATGATGACTTCGAGGGGCACGATGCTGACCTTCTTGACGACGGTCTCACGGTCGCTGATTTCTTCGACAAAGTGGGTGGGCACACCGTTCTTCTCAAGCATCTGCATGAGGCGGTTGGTCATCATGTTGTTGATGGCGCCCTTGCCCTTGATGGTGCCGCGCTTCTTGCCGTTGAGGGCGGTCGCGTCATCCTTGTAGTCGACAATCACCAGATCAGGCTGGTCGGTGGCAAACACTTTCTTGGCTTTTCCTTCATAGAGCTGTTCAAGTTTTTTCATACTGTTTCGCCCCGCAGGGCTTCCTCCTTATTTCTGTTCCTGAAGTGCACGGTCCTTGAGTAATACGGCCTCGGTCTGTCTGGCCCGGAGCTCTTCGAGCTTCTGGGCAATGGTGTCATCCGAAACGGCGAGAATCTGTGCCGCGAGAAGCGCTGCATTGGCTGCACCGTCAATGGCAACCGTTGCGACAGGCATTCCGCTCGGCATCTGTACTGTGGAGAGCAGTGCGTCCAGACCATCCAGTGTAGAGGACTTGATCGGGACACCGATCACCGGAAGCGTGGTTCTCGCAGCAAGCGCGCCAGCCAGATGTGCCGCTTTCCCGGCACCGGCAATGATCGCTCCAAAGCCTTCGGCTCTGGCATTCCTGGCAAAGTCCGCAGCCGCATCCGGTGTCCTGTGAGCCGAATAGATGTGCGCCTCACAGGGAATGTTGAGTTTCCCGAGCATATCCAGTGCACCCTGCATCAGCGGGAGGTCACTGTCGCTGCCCATGATGACCGCAACTTTCTTCATGAAAACGTCCTTTCCATTTGTTCTCGATTGCCCGGAGTTCCGAACAATCACAGCAATTGTACCCATCCTGTCGCGCTTGTCAAGGCGCAGAACAAAACTTTTTCCGTTTTATTGCAATCATTTATATTTCAGGTTTATTCCTTGTCTCAAATCAACCAGATTGTCCATTTATTCATCCGAACATTTTTTCGTATTTTTACAGAAAAATTCGTAAATTGTTTTGTAAGGGCGTTTTCGCACAAAAAAACATGGCCGGAAACATCCGGCCATGCGAGGATCTGAAATGTGCCGTTACCGGCTTCCCTTGTCGTACGGGATGCCTTCGGCCTTGGGCGCTGCGGAATTCGCAGAGAAGAAAATCAGCACAATCAGGGAGATGATATACGGGAGCATATTGTACACCGTGCTCGGCAGGTTCAAATTGTTGAGCAGCGGGAAGCCCGTATACACGTTGGAGAGCGAACGGAAGAGTCCGAAGAGCAGCGCAGCAAGCGCAATCTTCGTGGGCTTCCAGCCGCCGAAGATCATCACAGCCAGGGCCAGGAAACCAAAGCCGGCCACGCCGTTTTCAAACTTCCATTCGGAGACGCCGGCGGTGATGTACACCAGTCCGCCCAGTCCGCCCAGAAGACCGGAGATCATGACGCCTGCATAGCGCATCTTCCGCACATTGATGCCCACGGAGTCTGCTGCCTGGGGATGCTCGCCGCAGGCCATCAGGCGCAGGCCGAAGCGCGTCTTGTAGAGGATGATGTAGGACAGAATCAGCAGGATCAGTGCCAGGGGCATGAACCAGTTGAATTCATAGCCGTTGACAATCAGGAAGTTCTTCTTGGCTGCAATGTACTGAATGGTGGAGGACGGATTATTCGGGTTCTCAGCGGTGTTCAGGGCCTTGACGATAACGGTGGCCGCTGCAGTGCCCAGGAGGTTCATGGCGGTGCCGACCAGCGTCTGGTCCGCCTTGAAGTCAATGGCTGCGACAGCCAGCAGCAGGGAGTACAGAATGCCCATGAACATGGCCGCCAGAACGCAGACCACAAAGACCAGCCATCCGGCGGTTCCGGCAGGCAGATACTTCATCATCAGCGCACCGCCCAGCGCACCGAAGACCATGATGCCTTCCAGGCCGATGTTGATGACGCCGGAATGCTCCGAGAAGCAGCCGCCCAGAGCGACGAGCATCAGGACGGAAGTAAATACGAGCATGTACTGAATCAGCAGGATCATGATGCCTTCCCTCCTTTTGCCATGCGGATCGCTTTCTCTTCGCGGCGGTCGAGCGACTTATTGAGTGTTGTCTTGAAGAAGAGCACAAAGCCGCAGAGATAAATAATCAGAGAAGAGATGAAATCAGAGATTTCGGCAGAGTAGACGCGCATGTCCAGGAAGCTGCCGCCATCGGTGATATGCTGGATAAACAGCGAGGAGAAAATGGTGCCGATCGGATTGAGGCCGCCGAGGAAGGCAGCGGCAATGCCGTTAAAGCCCATGGAGGGAACCGAGGACTGCGTCACGCTCCACTGCTGGAGTCCGGTCAGGTACAGCATGGCTGCGCCGATCCCGGCAAGGCCGCCGGCAATCGCCATGGTCAGGACGATATTCTTCCGATCCTGCATGCCGCAGTACTTGGCGGCATTCTTGTTCAGGCCTGTGGCCCGGAGTTCATAGCCCAGGCGTGTCTTGTTAAGGAGAACCCACACGGCGATGGCCAGGAGTACGGCCAGAGGCAGGGCCAGACCGACGTACTTATTGTTGTTGAAGAGCTTTTCCAGACCAAGCGACGGCATGATGGCGCCGGGATTCGCAACGGTGGTTGCCGCGCCGTCCACCATCACCAGATGTCTGGAAATAACATAGGTGTAGTTGGAGGTCGGTTCCTTGACGTTGGCCAGGAGCGTGTTGACCAGGTACAGGGTAATCCAGTTGAGCATGATGCAGGAAATGACCTCGTTGACGTTGCGGTACGCCTTGAGGATACCGGAGAGTGATCCAACCAGAGCGCCGGCCAGAATCGAGGCGATCATGCACGGCAACCAGCCCCAGCCGAGGCCGATCGCGCAGTAGATGCACGCGCCGGCACCGGCGACATACTGCCCGGCTGCGCCGATGTTGAACAGGCCGACCTTATAGGCAAAGAGCACGGACAGGCTGCACATGAGCAGCGGCGCCGTCTTGACCAGGGTCATGCCCAGGTTTTTGATCTGGGTGGCCGGTTTGGAATAGGTCCAGAAATTCTTGACAATCGCGAGAATGGCCTGACCTGCGCCGGCCGGGTTAATGATCAGCAGCGCAATATAGCCGATCAGGAGGCCGAGAAGAATACATACGAGCGAAGCGAGCAGTGTCTGGACGCTCGGTTTTCTAAGCAGCGGTGTACGTTCCTTCTGCATCGTCAATCCTCCTTCCTTTCGCTGTCTCTCTTGGCGCCGGCCATGTAAAGACCCATTTCTTCAGGCGTGGTCTTCTTCGGGTCGAGTTCGCCGACGATTTCGCCTTCATACATGACCAGAATACGGTCGGACACATCCAGCACTTCGTCCATTTCCAGGGAGACAAGCAGCACGGCCTTGCCGGCATCGCGCTGGGCCACAATCTGGCGGTGAATGTACTCGATGGCGCCGACATCCAGACCACGGGTCGGCTGCACAGCCACCAGCAGCACCGGATCCTTGTCAATCTCGCGGGCGATGATCGCCTTCTGCTGGTTGCCGCCGGACATGGAACGCACCGTCGTGGCGGAACCCTGGCCGGAACGGATATCGTACTGATCGATGAGCTTTTCGGAATACTTGCGGATATTGGGGCGCTTCATGAAGCCAACGACGGAGGAGAAGGCTTTCTCGAAGTACCGCTGGAGGATCATGTCGTCCTCGAGTGTGAAGTCCAGCACCAGACCGTGCTTGTGGCGATCTTCCGGAATATGGCTCATGCCGGACAGGCTGCGCTCGCGGATCGAGGCTTTGGTGATATCCTTTCCCTGCAGCTCCAGCTTGCCTTCCTTCAGCGGTTCCAGACCGGTGATGCCGTAGACCAGTTCGGTCTGGCCATTGCCGTCAATGCCGGCAATGCAGACGATCTCGCCCGCATGCACATCAAAGGAGACGCGATGCACGGCATCCTTATGATGGGTGCGGCTGGCCACGCTGATGTTGTCCACATGAAGGATGACATCGCCGGGATGGCATTCCTTTTTCTCGACATGGAAGTTGACGTTGCGGCCGACCATCATGGCGGAGAGATCTTCCATGGTGACATCTGCCGTATTCACCGTGCCGATATACTTGCCCTTGCGAAGCACGGAGCAGCGGTCGGCGACGGCCATGATTTCTGCGAGCTTATGGCTGATGAACAGGATGGACTTGCCCTCGGCACGGAGATTTCTCATGATCTGCATGAGTTCATCAATCTCCTGGGGCGTCAGAACGGCTGTCGGTTCGTCAAAGATCAGGATCTCATTGTCGCGGTAGAGCATCTTCAGGATTTCCGTGCGCTGCTGCATGCCGACGGTGATATCCGAAATCTTTGCATCCGGATCCACCTGCAGGCCATAGCGCTCGGACAGTTCCACAACGCGTTTGCGCGCTTCATCCTTTTTGAGGAGACCGAACTTGCTGGTCGGTTCCACGCCGAGAATGATGTTGTCCAGAACCGTGAAGCATTCCACCAGCTTGAAGTGCTGATGCACCATGCCGATCCCCAGGGCGTTGGCATCATTCGGGTCGTTGATCTTGACGACCTGACCGTCCTTCTTGATGACACCTTCCTCGGGCTGATACAGTCCGAAGAGCACGCTCATCAGGGTGGACTTGCCTGCACCGTTCTCTCCGAGCAGTGCGTGGATTTCGCCCTTTCTCAGCTGCAGGGTGATGTTGTCGTTGGCGATAATGCCGGGAAAGCGCTTGGTAATATTCAGCATTTCAATCGCATATTCGCTTCCCAATTCGCAGCCCTCCTTTGTTTTTCCGGCAGAGCCGGTCTGCAAATTCTGACAAAAACCCCCGATTGGCCTTGGTTGGAAGGATCCACGGGGGCTTTTGTCAAAATCCCGGAGGGAGGACCCTCCGGGACATGCAATTACTTCACAGCACCGCGGTCGTTGACCGTCACAGTGGTAGCGGGCATTGCTTCGATAGCATTGGACACGGTGATTTCGCCGTTGAACATCTTGCTGACCAGAGCAGCATAGTCGTCAGCGGTGAAGCCGTCAGCATACTGGGTGGAAGGAGCGATCTGCACATAGTTGGCAGCAGGATCTTCGCCAACCAGGCCCAGGTTTGCAACCTGTCCGCCATAGTTTGCCCAATTGCCGGCTGCGATTTCAGCCAGCATGGTGTTCACGGTGGCAGCCAGACCCTTCATGGCGCTGGTGACCGTCAGGCCTTCGCCGTACTGACCGTCGATGATGGCAGCCTGGTCAACGTCAACGCCGATAACCTTTGCGCCTTCAACCTTGGCAGCAGCTTCAGCAGCGGAGGAATAGATGCCGCCGCCGCAGGCAAACACAACCTGCACGCCCAGGGTCTGATACCAGTTGTCCATGTAAGCAGTGATATCGGCATCGCCATAGAACTGGTTGCCGTACACATACTCGATGACCACATCGCCAGCCTTGCCCAGTTCGACAGCGGCAGCGTCAGCGCCCTGCACGAAACCGAAGCCATAGCGGACAACAGCGGGAACGGCCATGCCGCCCAGGAAGCCCAGATGGGTGTAGCCCAGCTTCACAGCTGCATAACCAGCCATATAGCCGCACAGTTCTTCCTGATACACAGCGCAGTACACGTTGGAAGCAGGATCAACAGGAGTGTCTTCGTTTTCTTTCTTCAGATCGAAAGCACTCACGTCGAGAGCGATGAACTTGGTGTCGGGGTATTCAGCCTGCACTTCGGCAACAGTTGCACCGAAAGCAAATCCAGGCAGAACGAGCACGTTGTAGTCTTCGTCAACAGCCTTCTCGACCATGGCAACACGCTCAGCGGTGGAGTCACCGGCGGGCTTGTAGTAGGTGAAATCGACGCCGTTTGCTTCGCAGTAGGCCTTGGCAGCCTCATAGGTGGTCTGGTTGAAGGACTGGTCCGTGATGTCGCCGTAGTCGGTGATCATGGCAACACGCATATCCTCTGCCAGAGCAGCAAACGCTGTCATGCACAGTGCCAGGGACAGGAGAAGGGCAAGTACCTTTTTCATTGGAATTTCCTCCTTTTTATGTCCGAAATTCAACTGATGCGTCTATGTATCAGCTGTTTCTTATTCAATTATACCATAATCTTTTCTTCACGAAAAGAGATACCCTTCGACGAATTTTGAGAGACGTTCGTCCAAAGCAATCACTGCATCAGAAAGGTCATGGTCACTGTGGCCGAGTAGCTCAGAGAGTTGGAGACAATCTGTGTGCCGGCGCCTTTGTCCATGGACGCTTCACTTCTGGCCACCACGGCGCCGCCGTAATCCCCGTAGTTTTCCTCGACCAGCACCAGTTCACCCAGGATTCTTCCGCAGCCCAGCGCCATCAGTTCCGCCTTTCTGCGGCCTTCCTTGATGGCGGTGACCAGCGCCTGGTCATACGCGGCTGAGGCCTGGGAGGACTGGAAGGACACACCGTCACAGGTGCTGGCCCCGGAGGCTAGCGCGAGGTCAATCATCTCCCCTGTCCGGTCCAGATCTTTCACCAGCACATTCAGCACATGGTTGACCTGATAGCCCAGCACTTTCTCCATGTCGCTCGAGGAATAGTCATACATCGGGCTCACATAGTAATACGATGTCGTGATGTCCCCTGCCTGAATCCCTGCATTCGTCAGTGCGGTCTTGAGCGCTTCCACCGCGGTTGCGTTTTCTGCAGACGCCCTGGCCGCGTCATCGGCCGTAGAGCGCACGCCGAGGGACAGAATCGCACGGTCCGCTTCCACACTGACTGTGGCCGTTCCTGTCACAACGATTTTCCTGGTTTCCTCTGCCGTGGCCGCAGCCGTCAGCAGAAGGCACAGTGCAAGGAGAAGCGCGAAAATTCTGTTTTTCATCGTTTGTTTCCTCTTTCTTTCACTGTTCTGTTTATCCTGTACGGAAGACGCTGGGTCTTCCGGAAGGTGCGTTTACCGCTCGTCCCTGAAACTCGAGAAGCCCTCGCCGAGCGCCTCATAGGCCTCCGTGACGAACATGAAGGCACTCTCGTCCTCTTCCTGCACAATCTTTTTGATGGTGCTCAGCTCATTTCTTGACACCACGCTCATCACCACGGGCCGCTCTTCCTTGGACCAGGCACCGCGCGCCTTGAGCTGGGTCGCCCCGCGGTTCATCTCCGTGAGAATCCGTTCGGACACTTTTTCCCACGCATCGGAGATGATAAAGCAGGCCTTGTCAGCCGTCAGGCCGATGAGCACGGCGTCGATCATCTTGGAGGAGGCATAGATATCGATGATGGCATAGAGTGCTTCATTGGCGCCGATGAACACAGCTGCCGCGACAATGACAATGAAGTCCATGGCGAAGAGAAGGACACCCACTGAGAGGAAGCTGATATGCTTATGCAGAAGTCTTGC
>R21__coassemble_584_pt1 | contig 29113 bp, 25 predicted proteins | sample R21__metabat2_high_PE_034 | metagenome-assembled genome bin R21 | reverse complement strand
GTCCGGGGACTAAAATCCCTGGAAGCACGCGACTTCAGTCGTGTGAGGCTTCACGTTCCAGAGCGTGCAGGCGTTCCGGTCCAGAATGCGGAGGAGCTCATCGCAGATCTCCTGGGGCGGGTTCTGGAGCATGGTGATATGGTTGGCCGCCTGGAGATCATAGAAACTCACATGGTAGTAAATGCCGCTGGCGCCGTGCTCGTTTTCACCGGGCATGGCGTCAACGCGCGGATTGTGGTTGTTCTGACGGCGGGAAACCATGCGGCCGTAGCCGTTGTCTCCCCACAGGCGGATGACGTCATCGGGCACCTGAAGATATCCGTCCCGGTACAGACCCATCATTTCACCGTAGAGATTGGTGGAAAAGACGGCGTGGGGGTCCTTCGCCCGCACCATCTCCATCTGACGGCGCATGACCCTGGAAATAAAGGCGCCCTGCTTTTCCGCCGTGCTGAAACCGGGATCGCTCTCCCAGAAGGCGCAGTCGCCCTGACCGCGGAAGCCGACCGTCCACACAACGCGCTGTCCCGCATACCGGTCGATCGCTTCCTGCCACAGGGATTCAAATTTCTCCGGGTACAGGGAATAGGAGGCCTGCAGTCCGGGATAGGCGCGGGCAAACATCCTCGCGCCGAGGAGTTCCGTGTGGTGCTGGGTGATCCACAGGCCCATTTCCAGCGCCATATCATTGAGCAGGTGTCCGTCAAAGGCGCGGTCTGTGCCGGGAATCACCATATTGCCCCCGCAGCGGAGCACGGTTTCAAACACGCGCCTCCAGAGAATGGCGCGCTTTCCCTCCTCAATATGCCAGCCGGTGAGCAGGACTTCATCATTGATAAACCAGCAGCGGTAGCGCACCGCATAGGCCGGGGACTGCCAGGCAGTGCCTGCGGGCACGGAAGCGGTGTCCATGCGGCGGGGAGAAAGCCCCATCCACCAGGCCAGCGGGAGGATCTGCAGCCATTTTTCGGATATGGACAGGAGCGCATAGACAGCGCCGAGATCATTCCCGCACCGGAGACGGAGTTCGTGCTCCTCCACATGCGCGGCAAAGCAGAAATAAACCAGAAATGATATACAGCGGCGCATTTCTGTGCTATGATGGGACCAGAAAAAAACTGAAGAAGGGGAGCTGTATGGAAACCACGTACAGTGCATTCATCAGCTATCGGCATCTGCCTCTGGATTCGGCTGCGGCCAAAGCCGTCCAGAAAGCACTGGAAACGTACCGCATTCCGAAGGAGATCCGGAAGAAAACCGGGGTGCAGAAACTGAAACGCTGTTTTCGGGACCAGGATGAGCTGCCTCTGGCGGATGACCTGGGGTCGAGTATTCAGAAGGCCCTGACCGCGAGTGACTGGCTGATCGTCATCTGTTCTCCGGACCTGCCGCATTCCAGATGGTGCCTGCGCGAAGTCGACTATTTCATCCGTCTGGGAAGACGGGACCGGATTATCCCGGTCCTGGTCAGGGGTGAACCCGGTGAGAGCTATCCGCCGCAGATCCTGCAGGCGGACACGGAGCAGGGAATGGAAGAGACGGAACCCCTGGCGGCCGATATCCGGGGAAGCATGCGGCGAAAGCTGAAAACGGAAAAACTGCGCATTGCGGCGCGCATGCTGAATCTGAATTTCAATGATCTGAAACGCCGGGAGCGCGAGCGGGCCATGCGCAGAGGACTCGCGCTGGTTTCCGGCGCACTGGTTCTGGCGGCCGGCTTTTCGGTGTACGCCGTCTACAAGAACCGGCTTCTGACCGAGGAGAGAAATGCCACGGCGCGGAATGCCACAGAACTGCTGCTGGAAAAGTCACTCCGCTCGACCGGGGAGAATGAAATCGGCAACGGACTGACCTATGCCCTCGAAGCGTATGAAGGCAGCCGAATCTTTTCAGATGCGTATGATGCGCAGGTCTCAGCTGCGCTGGAGGCGGCCCTGTACCCGGAAATGTACGCACAGCTCGGCACCCTGAAGGATCACGGCGTGCTGCATCGGAAGGCGTGTCTGAGCAATGACGGATCGCTGATCGCCTGCCGTCAGGCGGACAACAGTCTCCAGATGTACAGCTCTGTGACAGGAGAGAGGCTGTATACCCTGCCGGACTTCGGCTGGTACCTGGCCCCAACGCCGCTGACGCCGGACAGCCGGTATGTCTTTCGGTGTGGACAGGACGGCACACTGACGCTTTGCAGCGCAGCGGACGGGAAAGAAGTCCTGACAGCGGCACTGCCGGACGGCTGGACGTTTTCGGTATACGGGATGACATCGGACAACCGGGTTCCGGTCCAGTCGACAGAGGGGAAGGCCGCGCTGTTTGATCCCTTTGAGAAACAGCTGACTGTCCTGGACGGGATTCAGCTCCCGGAATACGGAGGGCTCAGCCCGGTGCTTCACCGTTCTGGACGCCGCGGTGTGTGGACGGGAGCGGGGAAAATCTGGGTCGCGGATACGGAAAAGGGAGAAGTGCTGCTGACTGTGGAAGGAAGCGGCGGGGATTACACGGCAGACGGCCTGTATTTCCGCTATCAGGCCGGGGAGGAGACTGTCTATCTCCGGTGGGATACACTGGAAGAAGTCTGCAGAAGCACGCTCAGCGGTCAGCTGTCACCGGACGGAAAGACCATTGTCACTGAAAAATGGACAGAGGGGTTTGTCTTGTGGGACGCGCAGAGTGGGGAAGCGCTGTGGACGGAAGGGCATAACAGCGGGAACACCATCTACAATGTGATGTTCGCGGGCCCGGATACGCTCATTGCCAGTCATGAGGAAGTCCAGGTGTACAGGATCAGCGACCGGAAAGTGGTCTATGATTCAGGAAAGGAACGAACCACCTATGGTCTGGATGCCTGGGCGGGACGGCTGGTGATGCCGCTGCGTTCTGGCGGCTGCCTGGTCAACCGGATCCCCGGGGAGGAAGAAACGGTGCCCTGCATGACCGTGGAAACCAGGGAAGATTTTCGGGAGGAAGACCTGGGAGGAATGACATCGCGCTTCCCGCTGGCGGGCAGATGGAACGGAATGAGTGTGGGATTCTTTACAGACCAGGGCTGGATGACTGTCGAAAGGGAAGAGGACGGTCTGGTGTACCTGTTCGGCGGAAAAGAGTATGTCCTGCACCCTGTCAACGGAATGCAGAATCCCTTTGTCTATGTGTCCCCGGACGGCGAATGGCAGGCCGTGATCCGGGGCGGGGATGTGGATATCTTCCGGGCCGGGGAAGGCCCTGAACCGGTCATGGTCATCCCGGGGAACGGATACGACCGGCTGTGCGCGGCCATATCCGGCCATCTGCTGGCGCTGGGATCCTATGTGGAGAATCTTGCGCTCTATGATCTTTCCACAGGGGACTGTGTTGGGACGATTGTCAGCGGGGCCATGTGCACCGAAATCCAGTTTTCACCGGATGGATCGCATATCATTGCCCTGTCGCAGATGGCAGAGCAGGCTGTGGTCGCCAATACGGAAAACCTTGCGGTGGTGATGAAGATCCCCGTGAGCGATGTGTATGCGCAGCCTTCCGTAGGGTTCACATCCGGCGGGACGGAAGCCGTGGTGCTGTATCCTGACGGGCATGCCGATGTGGGCAGGCTGTATCAGGAACTGCAGACCCTTGTGGAGAAAGCAAGGCGGTATACTGTTTCCGGTCCGTAATGACAGACTGTGTCAGGTCTGCTCCTCACGATGAGAACATCCGTCCTTCCCTGTAAAAGAAGAGCCGCAGCGCTGCGCGTCAAAAACCCCCTGCTGGGTTTCAGTGAAATGCTGAAAACCGGCAGGGGGTTGCCAGTGCAGGGGCAGAGAGAACCGAAAAATTAATGAAGATATTGGAGTGAAGCTTCATAGGCTGGGAGAAAATAGCTGTTCGATTGTAATGCGCTGCAGAGGATTCGAAGCAGCTGAACGTCCTGCTGATCTGCTTTCTCCATATACTGTTTCAGCATGGCTTCAGAGTAGCGGCCGCCCGGATTGGCAAGATAAGCCTGGTTGTTGTCGAAATTCGGAGCTATGCGAAGCACCTGACCGGTCTGAGAGGAACGGATGACACCGAAATTGCGCATGTGTCTGTCCGTGTTCAGGAATACAGCATCCGCAAGCCGGATTTTCCTCCAGTCGGATGCAAAACCGGGCCCCAGTGAAGCAAGATTGCGATCAATGATTTCGTCCTCATCACTGGGATCACTGAAGCAGAAACGAAAAGAATCATATGGTTCAAAAAACTCATGGGCACGTAGAAAATTACGGGATTTTACACGCTTGCGAAAGCTCCTGTCATAGGCGTACTCTGCAGTATCCCAGCCGATGGTCTGCAGGATGCGGCTGATTTCGACTTCGGCTCTGGAGGCGGCGCTGGACTGAATTTTGTAAAGCCACCACTGCCCCTGTTCAAATCTCCATGTTTTTGTAAAGCTTCCGTCCGTGGAAGCGTTCGGTGTGGCAGTCTGCAGATGGCGGAGACTTGTGTCACTTGAAACAAGGATATACTGACTCACCGTATTCTGGTCTTCCGGCCTGCAGAGCTGAAGCCTTGGAATGAATTCATGCTCCTCAAAACAGGTAAATGTGTCTGAAATGCTGAACATGTGTGACCGAATGGCGAGCACCGTTTTGTCCCTGCTTCCCAGCAGTTCGTGCATCAGATTTCTGTGCTGGACACTGTTCAGGTCCACTGCCCGCTCCCTTAGCCAGGAGGAAAAGCCTTCAGCCCCGGCATGACAGATCTGCATGGGCAGCAATTCGATTTTTTCGGGAATAAATTCGGTGATGACGGACTGAGCAACAGAAAACTGTGCCACTCTGACATCGTCACAATACAGAATATATCTGTGCACTTGCATCACCTCCTGCAAACAGAGGTCAGTATATCATTGAAAAAGCAATTGATGAAGAGTCAGTTGATCCAAGTGGATCAGATGATCCATAGGGAATCGTTCTCATTCATGATAATATCAGGATGGATTCTTATCAGGCAGCAGGAGGAGTTCCGGGGATTTGAGCACGCCCTGCGGCCAGAAGGCATATTCGTCGCTCCACATCACGCCGCGGGTGCGCCACGAATCCGGCCCCCACCAGGTGATGGTCTTGACGGCCTGGTGCACCTGGCCGAAGGTATTGATGCGGCAGCCGAAGGCTTTGATCTCAATGGTGTGTGTTCCGCTCTCCCTGATTTCAAAGGACACTTTGTACGGCGCATAGGCGATCACACCGAGGTCCGTCCCGTCCACGCTTACGCGCAGGAGCGCCGCGCGGTAATTGCTGACCTGCAGCTGATACCTGCCCGGCTCAATCTCGGCGCGGATCTGATAGGTCAGGTTGCCGCCGTAGAACGGCAGGCCTTCCCGGGTGATATCACCGAAGGTGAGGCGGCGCGGGCGCTTGATGATGGTGCGGTAGATACCCTTCACCTTGACGCCGAAATTGCCAAGGATGTACATGGCTTCCGGGTTCACCCGGCGGCCGTAGGGAATGCTGACTTCAAGCACGTTGTCTCCGGGCACGACATCCGACAGGGCCATCTTCCCGATGCATTTGTCCACATACCATCCACCGATATGCATGGCCCGGATGCCGTTGAAGTACACAATGGCGGAATCGGCGTTCTCAAGTGCCAGCTGTACATTTTTGACCGGAATTTTGCTGCGGAACAGGCAGCGCAGGTGGAGGGTGTGCGGCGTGGTGAGGTCGGATTCCACCCAGGGCTGGGCCACACTGGCTCCGCGGAGCGGCCAGCCGAGCCGCTCACGGACGATATTGTCCAGACGCAGGATATCCTCGGATGGATGCCACGGTCCGCAGTCGAGCGCGTATTCGGCCCGGTCGAGCAGGAGCACATTGGGCTCATCGAGCTCATAATCCATCTTTTTGAGGAACCGGCACACCGGAACCGGGGTCTCCTCATCTTCAGGGGCGCAGGCGCAGAACGCTTCCGAAGCAGGCGTCATGCGCAGAAGCAGGGAGTCCTGATCATAGAAGCGCTTTTCATATACGGTCCAGCCGTCAGAGCGCTTAGAGGCGGCAGGCGTGATCTGTCCGGTCAGCGTGTCATAGAGCGTGAGGTCCCAGGAGCCCCGCAGGCGGATACGCAGCAGGTGGCTTTCCGGGACATCCGGGTCGCCGGTCGGGTCGGCATGGCAGAGGAACAGCCAGCGGTCATCCCCGTCCTGGCGCATCTGGTAGAGCAGGTAATTGGACTGGACGCCGCGTTCGTCGCGGACTTCCACATCCCGCAGCCCGGAGAGGCGCCGGAGGATCTCAAAGCGGTCGAACCCGCAGTGTTCGCATGCCTCGTAGAGCGCTTTGGGTGCATCGCTTGCCACCGCGTCCATGAGGGACGGGGCTTCACCGAGGAAAATGACCCGTCCGCCCTGGGCGGCAAACTGCTTCAGGCGGGTGACTGTGGTGGCGCGGAGGGTTTCCACGGGCGGGACCAGAATGGTCTCGTAGCGCATCTCTCCGACCGGGAGAGCCGTGCCTGTGAAGGACTCGGGGCACTGCAGCGGGAGCAGGGATTCGGAGATAAAGTCAAAATCAATGAGGCCTCTGAGCAGCCAGGCGGTCAGGTTCTGGAAGCGCTCGTCCATCTGTTCGCGGATGGCCTCGGTGTTTTCCTTCGCGCCCCAGTGCAGCCAGTAGCTCTCCACCGGATGCACCACGCCCACGCGGCACAGCGCCGTGCCGCGGGTGAGCACCGTGTTGACGCGCGCGAAATGATTTTCCACATAACTGTACTCCCCATACCACGGGGTCTGATAATTGAAGGTGGCCGGGTAATCGCGCTTGGCCTCCCCGTTCATGGACACCCAGGACAGGTGCGGGACGCGCACGGTCACGCCCAGCGCGGCCTGCCAGTCGCCGCCGAGCTTGTGGCCGCGGAAATCAAAGTTCCAGTTGGTCACGCCGTAGAGCTCGGAGAGCACGCCTTCGCGCCCGAACTGGCGGGAGGCGGACTGCGCCTGCTTGGCGGTGGTAAACTCGCGGCTGTCATTGAGCATGTCAATGCCCGGCAGCTGGAAGCCGCGGTAGGAGCGCATGGCTTCCCCGAGCGCCCCGGTCTGCGTAAAGAGGGTGGGCTCTTCCATCATGTGGCCGGTCAGCATCAGGCCGTGGTCATGGCACCATGCGCCGACCTGGTCGGCAAAGGCCTGGGTAAAACGCTCCGCGATATGGTCGTGGAAATGATAGCGGAGGGTGGACGGCCTGTCGTCGGGCAGATCCCAGAGGAGCTCGGGCAGCCCGTCGAGGAGATCATTCCCATAGACCTTCTGAAAGGTCTCAGGCAGGTCATCGGTCCAGGGCAGGGAGACATCCCGGGTATCGGTGGCGTAATTCAGGGTCTGCTTTCTGGAAAACTGCGGTTCATCGGTAAAAATGGCGGGGATCAGGCCGCCGAAATCCTTCCCGACATGCGCCGCGTAGGCGTCATGGGTGATATGGAGAAACTGCTGCATGCTGCGCGGGTCAAGGGTGTTGACATAGGACTGGTTGTTGTACCAGGGATCATTCCCTGCGATTTCCCGGTAAACATACAGCGCAAAGCCTTCTGCATGGCCGTCTTCTTCCATGCGCCGATAGGATTTCAGCGTGCCGTCCGGATTCAGGGAAACATCAAAGGCGGCGAGAAACGCGGCGTTTTCTCTCTTCTGTCTTGTAAACACGGCATAGCGCTGACGGAAGGCCGGATCCTTTGTGATCAGTCCGCCGGCCGCGCCGGAGGGCCAGCGGTCCTCATCATAGAGCCAGATCAGCATGTGTTCCTGACGTGCTTTTTCCACACAGGCCTGGATCAGCTCAAAAAACTCTTCGCCCAGGTATTCCGTTTCCAGACCGGTCCGCACATGGATATGGACACCGCCGTAGCCCATCTTCTTGAGCTGTTCCATCTGCCAGAGCAGGTCTTCTTTATTCAGCTTGCTGTTCCAGGCCCAGAACGGGGTGCCGCGGTACTCACAGCCAGGATTGGCAAACAGGCTTTCCGTCATGGGTTCATGGCTTTTGGAATAGAGCATCGTTTTTCCTCCTTTGTGTCAGGAACGCTGTGCGATGAAGAGCGGCAGATGGAGGCGGCCGGAAAAGAACAAAAGGGCCGGATAAGGTCCGCGGCTTATGCTGCTCCTGGGTGGTATCCTCTGCTTTCTCATCAGCAGGTTTGTCTGTCTGTTGTCATCATTATAATGATCATGGAGGAATTGGCAAGCACGAATTCTCATAGAAAAAATCATAAAAACACAGGAACCGGTCAAGCCGCTGGGCTCCGGTTCCTGTGTCTGTTTTTCTGGCCCTCACTGGCTGTCCGGGGAGACTGTATCCCGGATGGCGCAGAGCATGGCATCCGCGTAGGCCCGGGCTGTTTCCGGGTCATAGACGACGTCCCCTTCCCCTGCGTATTCGCTCAGGGCTGCATGGATCAGGGGATGAAAGGTCTCGGGGAGATGCAGGATCGCCCACTGCCCGCCTTCCTTTTTGGAGAGCACACTGCCCTCACGCAGGAAAGCCAGGACCCGGGCCAGGTTCAGCGTCAGGTACATGGTGTTTTCGGTGATTTCCTCATCGGCATGGCAGATATCCTTCCATATGGAATCGAGATAATCCGCTTGGGGCACCTCGCCGAAGGCCTCTTCGATCGGAAGCCCGAAGAGACATTGTCCGCGTTTCCGGATGACCGTAAAGTGGGCAGCCAGGTCCGGATCGGTTCCCTTCATCTTTTGAATGTAGTCATCCGGATGTTCCCTGTACCAGGCCAGGTGCGTTTCGGAAAAGTGCAGTTCAAAGGGTGTCGGGTAGACAAAGGGACGGCAGAAGGCGGAGCGCACGATGCTCATTTCAATGCCTTTGGCCGGGGCGGAAGCGTTCAGCTCCACGGTCATATCCATGAAGGCGCGCTTGACGGCGTCCGGGAGCGTATGCCGGACGAGGACGATCAGATCAATGTCACTGACTGCGGGATGAAAGCATCCCATGACGGCAGAACCGTGCAGGTAGATGCCGAGAAGATGGTCTCCCAGGATGTCCCGGGAGCGGGAGACAAATGTCCCGAGGAGCGGTTCTATCGTGCGGAGATCACTCATCCTGTTTTCCTCCGGAAGTGTTCAGTGCCTGAAGAAAAACCGAAAGATCTATCTTTGTCCAGCCCAGTCGTGCTGCTGCGCTGCGTCAGCGGTCAAAGCGGAAGGTATTGAAGTCAGCATACCCGCTGCCTTCATAGGTGAAATAGAGCGCATGCTTTCCGTCTGAAATGGTGAGCGGGGCGGAAAAGCAATGCCAGGTATCGGAAGGCGCAATCCGGATGCGCGCTGCCACCGGCCCGTTCCGGCCGTCGCGCACGACAAACTCGCCGTCGCCTGTGCCGCGCGTTTCCACGGTGATCTGACGGGCGGTGCGGAAATCGAAATACCGGTATCCGGCCGTGGCACCGTCGACCATGTTGCTGATGTACTGGTTGGGATTGTCCTCGCGGTCCTCACCCTCCTGGGTGAAGGCAGGATGGTGTTCATCCTGCTGGTCCGGAAGGCTTTCGGTTGTGCCGTTTTTGCTGAACAGATGGCACGCAATGCGCGCTTCGTAGCAGCCCTCATCCTTCAGGGGACCGCCGTTGAGACCGCAGGAGGTGATCTCCGCCTGATGGAACCGTTCGCCGTCAAACACGATCTCCTCGGCACAGGCCTGGCGGGAGAAGAAGTGGCGGTTGGTTTGTCTGTGATAGAAGACATACCATTTCCCGCCCACAAAGGCGACGCTCCCGTGGGTGTTGCCGCGGTAGTTGAGGGCTTCAGTATTGCCGTTGACGCCGATATCGGCATTGGATACCAGCACGCCGCCGAAGTGATAATCGCCCAGCGGGGTATCCGACACGGCCCAGCACAGTTCGTGCATCCAGCAGGAAGAGTAGATGAAGTAGTATTTCCCGTTGATCTTGCGCACGGAGCTGGCCTCAAAGAACGGGTGCGCCTCATACTCGGTGCCGTCCGCGTCATTGATGATGGGGAGATTGTGGAAGGGGCCGGCCTTGACAGTGACCATGTCCTGCTCCAGTTCCATTTTCAGGCTGTCCTTGTCCACGGGCGTCAGCTTATAGCGCGGGCTGTTGCCGGAAAAGAGATAGATGCGTCCGTCGTCATCGATAAAGATGCCGGGATCGAACTGACGGATCTCATCGGGCCGGGAGCCGAGAATATCGCCGTTCGGATAGCGCACAAAGTCGAGGAACTCATAGGGCCCGGCCGGTTTGTCCGCGACGGCCACGCCGATTTCCTTGAGGAAGTCCAGGCAGTAATAGAGGTAGTACTTTCCGTCGTTCCCGCGGCAGACATCCGGTGCCCACAGGGCGTGCGCGCCGTCCGGGTTGCGCGGATCCTGCGTCTTGCGGAAAATGACGCCCTCATAGCGCCAGTCCGAGAGATCGTTTTCCGGGGCGGACCAGCAGACATAGTCGTTGGCACAATAGACATCGCCGTTAAAGCGGTCGTGGCTGCCATAGATGTAGAGACGGCCGTTAAACACACGGGGTTCGCCGTCCGGGATGTACTCATAGCTGGGAAGATAGGGATTGAACACCTGCTTTTTCATGGCTGCTTCTCCTCATCATCATCGATTATTTTACCCTCCGCCTTCTGACGGGCAGAGGCAGGATTCAGGATTCGACGGAGACTTTTCCGTACTGTTTTCCGCATCCGCTGCAGATGCCGGTATGGACGCATACCGGGCTGCCGCAGGTGCTGCAGCTCCACTCGGCGCGCTCTTTTTCCAGAAAGGCCGCCATTCCTTTTTCACGGATGTCCCGGAGGTTCTGGAGCGGTGATTCCGTGAGCGGATACTGCGTGGTATAGCGGTTTTCTTTCTCCATGACGTCCGCGCAGGGGTAGTCAGGGCAGACATCGCAGAACCGCCAGCCGTTCTGTTTTCTTTTGGAGCACAGGATGATGCCGCAGCGCTTTGCGCAGAATTCCGGCTTGTGCTCATCCGGCCCGAGACATCCGGGACAGGGATTGACGGTGAGCTGCGCGCGGAGGAAAGCTCAGCGGATCAGGCGGTACACGTCCAGTCCGTCCCTTGTCTCTGTACGGACAAAACCGAATTTCCCTGCGATATGCGCCGTTGCCTTCTGGGCGGGAACGCATTCGATGACCGGCTGCTTTCCTTTTTCGCGGGCGATCCGGATGAGCATGTCGGTCAGTGCTGAGGCGTAGCCCCTGCCCCAGTATTCTGGGAAGAGCACCCAGCCGATTTCGATGGATGCCGGGTCCCAGGGGTGAAAGATGACATAGCCAATGAAGGTCCCGTCTGCTTCCGCGGCCAGGACCGGCGGGTCTTCCGAGCATGCACGGCGAAGAAAGGCTGATGTCTGTTCCCGGGTATACGGCGCTTCAAGATACCGCATGACGTCGGGCCTTGAGAGGAGCGCGTGCAGGGGCTCAAAATCCCCGGGCGTCATGGGCCGGATGCGCAGCTCCCTGCCCGGCACGGCAGGCGGACACTCAGGCTTCGGAGACATACTTTTCAATCACGGTCTCCCGGACATACTGCGCCTTCAGTTCCCCGAGGCGGGCAAAGTGCGCCTGACGGGTGTGCGCGGTCAGGGCATCCGCATCCCGCCATTTTTCAAGCAGCAGAAGCCGGTCACCGCCGAGTGCGGGCAGGAAATACTCATACTGCGCATTCCCGTCCTCCGAGCGGCTGGCGGCATCGATGCCCTCAGACTGGATGCTGTGAAGAAATGCATCCCGCATGCCGGGATGGCAGTGGTAGGTCACATTCAGGACAATCATGGCTTTTTCCTCCGATCGGCAGATGCTGTCGTTTGTTTCAGACGTTGTCGGGACGGTAACAGATGACATGCTGCTGGCTGGAGTAGACTTTTCCGTCATCGCACCGGAACGGGTGCTGGAGGCCGGTGCCGCCGAACCAGGTATACGGCGTGTCCTCCTCTGTTCTGCCCTCGCAGATTTCCTGCATGCCCGCCCGCAGGCAGCGCATGAGGGAGATGTCATCCTCCGAGCCCGCGTGCCCGTGCAGGATGATGTCAGCCTCGTCCATCAGGAACAGGACGCGGTCAAGCTGCTCAGCGCATGTGTGCACCGGCAGGCAGCCGTCCAGCTGCAGCCACAGGTGATGGTTGATGCTGTCCCCGGTAAAGAGGATCCGGTCCTCTTTGAGCAGGAGCAGCGTGCTTCCGGGGGTATGCCCGGGGAGCGCATGCGCTTCCAGTGTCCTTCCGCCCAGATCGATCCGGCTGCCGGGAAGCAGCTCACGGAAAGGCGGCATGCTGCGTCCCTTCTCCCGGGCAAACGCCAGAAACTCCGGATCCTCTGCGAACGAGGCCGCGAGCGGGAGATCCGCAGGGGGCAGGAAGGCTTCCTCCTCAAAATAGAGATTGCCGAAGATATGGTCCGGATGCCCGTGCGTGTTGACCACGACCAGCGGAAGGTCGGTGAGCTTCCGGACGGCGCGGTACAGATCGTTATACCCGTTCATGGTGTCTATGACACAGGCTTTTTCCTTTCCGATGACCAGATAGCCGGTGGCCTCATGCGCTTCATCCATGAGGAAAATGCCCGGCCGGACTTCGCGGATGAACAGTTCTTTTTCCATACTCTGCCTCCTTGGGATGGGTTTTCAGCGGTTCAGTTCGTCAACAATGGATGCCGGCTTGACCGTCATCTCGGCCCAGGCCGGGAGGAACCCGCTGCGGAAGGCGTTCCTCGCCGAGCGGATATTGGACCAGGCCGAGCAGTAGAACGGCACTTTGCCGCGTGCAAGAATTTCTTTTGCCAGACGGCTGGTCAGCGCAGGGGCAATGCCCCGTCCCCGCGCCTGAGGGAGCACGTCAATCCCGATCTGCCACATGTCTTCACAGTCCGCCGAGCACGCGGCCAGGCCCACCAGCTTTCCCTGGTCATAGGCGCCGACGCCGAGCACATCCAGTTCCCGGCGCTCTTTGCACAGGGCATTGCTCCACTCGCTTACGTACAGCTCCCTGAAGTCCTCAGGCCCGAGCAGGCGTGTTTCCACAGGGCAGGACAGCTCGGGAATCCGGGTGATGTCCGGGAGGTAGTACTCGGCCATGAAGCAGACCTTGTGCCCTTTTTCGAGCAGGCGGGTGCTCAGCCAGTCCATGTTCGGGGTCTCAAAGCAGTGGTAGAAGGGAAACTTCCGGATGTATTCCTCCGCGAGGGCCGCGGTCTCCGGGACAGAGGCCGCCACCACGTTGGCGCGGTAGGAGACAAAATGGCAGGTGATGGGTTCCTTATAGTATTTCCGCGCGTGTGCGCCGAGGCGGAAGGGCACAAGGATCGGCGCGTCCGAGAGAAAGTCCTCCGCCCGGCAGCCGATATCCTCGGCGGACTGCCTCATGGCAATCTGCAGTATCTCCTGGTTTGTCATGGCATTGACCTCGTCTGTCTGCGCTCAGCCCCGGGCCTTCTGCACGCTGGCATAGGCAAAGACCGGCAGCGCGATCAGATCAAGGATGCCGAGCAGACGTTCCAGGCTGATGTTCCAGAGAAGCTGAATGTTTTCCTTACTCATGTTGAAACAGTCTCCTTTGTGTGGATCGGATGGGAATATGTTGTGTTCAGTGGTTCAGGCCGAACACGTCCTCAACAAGGGAAAGCGTCTCCCCGGGTGTCCTGCTTTCATCCCGCAGGATCACAGGGAAGCCGCTGTGCAGGAAGCGGTCATATTTTTCCGGGGAATTGATCCGCGCGAGCCCGCGGCAGTAGTTGTCCATGGCTTTTTCCGGGTCCGGCTCCTCCATGATCAGCCGGTAGAGGAACTGCTTCTCTTCATCCTGCCGTTCAAAGAAGCGGCTGACGGAGATCTGCGGATCGGCGAGCATGACCAGGACATGCCCCGGGAGGGCGGTTTTCTTCAGGGTTTCAGCGGAAATATTCGTATCGACAAAGACCGGTTCCGGACGTGAGGCAAACTGAGAGAGAATCTCAAGCTCGAGCTGTTCGCACTCTTTTGCCACGCCGTCGATCCACACTTCATATTCCTCGGGTGTCCGGCGGATGAAATCATGCCAGTCCTTCAGTTCGCGTGTGTAGGTCAGGCAGGGGAAGGCAGCGGCGTCGAGGGTCGGGTAGAACCGGCTGTGATAGTTTTCTTCCAGCAGGATGCCGCGGTGCTTTTCGGCGAGCAGCCGGACCATGGTCGATTTCCCGGCATAGGCTGTCCCGATAATGAAATAGGCGTTTTGAAAGATCATGGACTTTTCCTTTCAGGGTGCGGCGTGCCGGCCTTCCTGACCATGCACGCGTTGGTGTGCAGCTCGCGAAAGCCGTGCCTGAGGTAAAATTCGTAGGCAGGCACGTGCCGGTCGGTGAGCAGGAAGATCCAGGGGATCCCGCGCTCGAGAAGCTGATCCTCCACACATTGAAGAAAGCGGCCGCCGTGGCCCTGCCGTTGCATGTCGCGGGCAATGCAGAATTCATCAATGCAGTATTCGGTTCCCTCATGCCAGTGCCGGATATGCCCCATGGCCAGCCCGATCAGGCGGTCACCGTCAAAGTATCCAAAGGTGAGGGAGTTCCGCTGACCGGCCAGTTCCGTGATATAGGCATCCAGCTGTCCGGGACAGCTCCAGTCATCGTTCCAGGGCTCCCGGGTAAACACATCCATGTACAGGGCGGTGATGCGCTCCCTGTCCTGCAGCGAAAGCTCTTTCAGTTCCATTCCATCATCCCTCTTGTTCTGTCTGTGCGCCGGGACGTCCCGCTTTTTCGTCTGTGAGGGCGATCAGCGCGCGCTCGGACTCGATCTCCTGGGGAAAAGGATAGACGGCGGCTGCTTTTTCAAACTGCCTGCGGAACTCTGCCGCCTTTTCGGGATCCCTGTCCGAGAGCAGGGCACAGGCATACTGTGTGCGCAGGACGGAAGGATAGGATGCCATGGATTTTATGATTTTTTCCTGCTCTTTGGAGCGCAGGGCCTTCAGCTGCTCCGGCCGGTTTTCCCCGATGGCCTCCAGATACATGCGGTCACAGACCATGAGACCGCGGTGCAGGCCGGTGAGACCGGAGGCTTCGGAGAGCGTGCGCTCCATGAGGGCATCCGCTTCCTGAAACTTCTCCTCATCCATCAGCCGGCTGCAGGCCAGGGCTCCGAGGAAGGCCGTGAGCGGGCTGTTCATGGCATCCGGGGAGGGAACGGTGAACCATTCCGCGGGCATGTCCCGTGTCCGCGTGCCCTTTGAAAGGGCTTCATTGACTTTCATTGAGATCCAGAAGGCGCGGACAGCCTCCGGATGCCGGGACATGTCCTGCACATTCTGCCCGTCATTGGTGACATCGCCGGAGGGCAGGGGCAGCCCGTTGAGCAGGGCGAAGGAGACGCCGATGATGGTGAGGAAGAGAAGGAAAACCCGGAGGAGGGAAGCCGGGGCACAGAGGAAGGAAAGCGCAAGAAATACGATCGCGGAGGCCAGGTTCAGGATGGCCCCGCCATAGTTGTACAGGCGGAAGGGGATGGTCCCGTTCTTCAGGTCCGGCGGCCCCATCAGGCACTGTCCGGCCGTGCCGGCCAAGTGCATGCGGCGAAAACGGAGCTTCCCTTTTTCCATCACCCACATGAACTGAAAGATGCGGAAGGAAATGAAGCGGTATCCGGTGAGCGCGCCGAAGAGGAGATGCCCGCCTTCGTGAAGAATGGTCTGGATCACCATGGATGCGAGCAGGAAGGGTATCATCAGAAGGAGGGGCAGGAGCGTGTCTGTCTGGCCACGGACCGTCATGGAGTGCATGAAGACAAGGGCACAGGCGGCCCCGCTCAGCATATAGACCAGGAAACCGGGCCACTGCCCGGAAGATGCTCTTTGCTTCGTGTTTTTCATCTTGAACTCATTTCTGTGACTGTGAAATCATGGACGCCCGCAAAGGGCGATAACGGATGTTCTATGGGACAGAGTATATCATATGGCGAAGGATCCCGATACAGAAAAGCGGTGTGATACGACTTTCCGCGGTGGTTTTTCTCTGAATTTCGGTATCCGGCGGATGTCAGGGTTCGGTAGGGACAGTGTGATAGCCGCCCGCATCATCCAGGAACAGTTCCAGGTCGGCCGGCATCGTGAGTTCAAGACATGTCCTGACATTGGGCATATCGCTGAAGTCCACGAAGGCCGCGGCCGCTTCCGCCTCCACGCCGGTCCGGATGCGGCGGTCTATCAGCCTGCGCCGGAGCAGGGCCTCCGGCGCGCGGATGGAAACCGTGTAATCCGCGAAGGCGGACAGATCCCGCCATCCGTCCGCATCCAGCAGCAGGTAATTGCCCTCAAGCAGGACAATGCTTCCGTCGACAGTGACGGCATCCTCGACCGGGTTGTGCAGCAGACGGTCATAGACCGGCCAGGTGCAGACCGCGCCGGATGCGGCGATTTGGATGCGGCGCGTAAGGCCTTCCAGGTCAAAGGTGACCGGCGCGCCCTTGATCCGGACCATGGGGATATCCTGGCCGTCCCGGGACACGGTATGCGAGAGCAGGTATTCCTGGCGCCGGTGAAAGCCGTCCATGCCGATGACCTGCACGGGGCAGAGACCGGGATGCGTTTTAGACAGCGTTTCCAGAAAGCTCAGCAGGGTCGTTTTCCCCGCGCCGGGCGGGGCCGCGAGCAGGACGAGCACGCGTCCGTCCTTTTGCATCTGCAGATCTGTCAGATGCCGGAGGAGAGGGAGGAAAAGTTCCTGCACCGCGCGCTCTTCATAGTGCGCTGTGGTGTCGATTCCGTTGATTCGAACGCTGTATTCCATGCGCTTCACCTTCTGCTTTCTGCACCGCGGCATGACAAAAGGGGACATTTCCTGTGGTATTCTTCTGTCCCGCCTGATGCATGGGAAGAATATCAGATTGCAGGACGGATGTAAATGATCCCGAACGGCAAAGCACACGCGGAAAAAAGGCCTGTTTTCGAAGGAAAACAAAACTTCCTCTTGAGGAATCGCGGTGAATACGCTATATTCAGTACAGCGGCTCTGCCGGATGAATAAAAACAGAGAGGGATCGAATATGTCGGAAAATCATGCTGGAAACCATCCTGTCCGTGTTGCCTTTGTCGGCTCTGAATGCTATCCCTTCATCAAGACAGGCGGCCTGGGTGACGTCATGTATGCCCTGCCCAGAGCGCTGCTCCGGGAAAACTGCGAGGTCAGGGTTCTCATGCCCTACTATGCCTGCATTCCCGAAAAATTCAAAACCAATATGTCTTTCCGCGGCTCCTTCATGATGGATCTGACGCAGGACGGACGCTCGTTCTTTGTGGGCATCATGGAGACCGAGATGGACGGCGTGATCTATGACTTCATTGAAAACCGCGATTTCTTCGACTGGGGCAATCCCTACACGGGTCTGTGGGAAGACATTCCCAAGTACTGCTTCTTCTCCAAGGCATCCCTGGCGGTGCTCAACTACCTTGACTGGACGCCGGACGTCATCCACTGCCATGACTGGCAGGCGGGCCTGGTGCCGGTGTATCTGCGCACCGAGTTTGCGACAACCCCGGTGGGAAAAGCCAAAAGCATCCTGACCATTCACAATCTCCGCTTCCAGGGCATCTGCAGCGTGGACCATCTCAAATACTGGACCGGTCTTCCGGACTATCTGTTTGATTATTCCGTGTTCCTCATTGCCAACAATGAAGCGAATATGTTCAAGGGCGGTCTTGCCTACTGCGACCGCATCACGACCGTGAGCGCGACCTATGCGCAGGAAATCCAGACGGATTTCTACGGGGAAAAGCTCAACGGGCATCTGTGGTATCACCGGGCCAAGCTCAGCGGCATTGTCAACGGCATTGACGTGGATCTCTGGAACAGCCGGACCGACAAACTGCTGCCGGCAGTCTACAGTGAGGAAGACGTACTTGAGAAAAAGCCGCAGAACAAGGAAGCCCTGCAGGCAAGACTCGGACTGTTCAAAGACAGCAGCAAGTTTGTCCTGGGCCTGATCTCCCGCCTGACGGACCAGAAGGGTCTGGACCTGATCAACACCGTCTTCTCAAAGATGATGAACGCGAACACGCAGGTCGTGATCCTCGGCACCGGCGATGCGCGCTACGAGAACGCTTTCCGCTATTATGAGAGCGTGTATCCGGGCCAGGTCTGCGCGTATATCAAGTACGATGAGAGCCTCGCGCATCAGATCTATGCCGGTGCGGATGCACTCCTCGTGCCCAGCCTCTTTGAGCCCTGCGGTCTGACCCAGCTCATCGCCATGCGCTACGGCACGGTGCCGGTCGTGCGTGAAACCGGTGGCCTGAAGGATACCGTGGAACCCTACAATGAGTACACGGGAGAAGGCAACGGGTTTACCTTTGACTATTACAATGCGGACCTTCTGCTCGACGCAGTGGAACGCTGTCGGAAAGTGTACCGTGAAAAGAAGGACAACTGGAATGCGATCGTGAAGCGCGATATGGAAAAGGATGTATCCTGGGAGCATTCCGCACGCCAGTATATGGACCTGTACAGGGAACTGGCGCAGTGACAGCCACCGTTTCGCAAGGTGATTCTGATTTCCGGGAATGCCGGCCTGACCGTCGTGGCCGGTGATGACAACGGATATACCCAGATCACCGACGAACAGCTCGACAAGGTTGTGGATTTTGTCAGCGAACTGTGGATGAACACCAGGGCTGCTGAATAAGCTTCGGACAGCGATACGGGGGAACGGCAGACAGCCGTTCCCCCTGCGCGTTTCTCGGCGGTTTTGGACGGAGAACGGGAAAAGGAAAGGGAGGAACACAATATGAGGGAACGGATCAGAAAAATCAGCGTATTTTCCCTATCTCAACCTTCTTCTCACCGTAGAATACCATCCTTCGATATTTCGGTGCAAACACTATGTGATATTTGCAATTCCACCGTGTGTGTGCTAAGCTTTGTAAGTCGTTAGCCACCTAATGACCTCCTTTTGCTATCTTCTTCGCAGTTGGCAGACCGCGCTTGTATTATAGCAAAAGGAGTTTTTCTGTCCTCTGCATAGCTATAAGCTCTACCGGACCCCACGCCTAGCGTGGGGTTTTATAGTAACAAAAAGCCGTCTTCCCGGGCGTAGAAGCCGGGGAGACGGACAGCGAAAGCAGGGATGAAAAACGGAAACAGACGGATCATGCGGGCAGACACCCGCAGCTTCCGTTGCAGATCATATGCACAGGAGCGTGGATGGTGCGGAATGGGGAAGTATCTCCGTGAATCCTGTTTAAAAGAATTTCAACCCCGGTTCTGGCGATTGTCTCCATTCCGCAGTCGGCACTGCACAGGGGAATAGGATAGAGAAGATTACCCGCAATATTATCAATGGATGAGATCTGGAAGGAATGGAGTGAAAACCCGGGAAGCCGCAGCACCTCCATAATTGACCAGGCTTCAGCATCACAGAAGACGAACAGACTGTCGATGTTCTTCTTTATGAGCATCTGCAGAGCCTGCGCAATGGCAGCCTGGGACGCTTCTCGATTCTCCATCAAATTCAGAAGTTCCGGCAGGATATGAATGTTGTCTGCAGCAGCAGACAGACCGTACTGTGTGCAGGCGCGCACAAAACCGGTTTTTCTTTCGGGAAAGCAGGGGGAGGTGCCTGACGCGCTGATAAAGGCGGGGAACTTTCCCCCCGACAGGATAAGATGTTCGGTGGAAAGAAAGGCGGCCCGTTCATCATCGATGGCGACACAGTCCGCTTCGTAGGGTAAGAAATCGTGTGCAAGAAGAACAAACGGTGTATGTGTTTCCTGAAGAAGCTCTATGCTTTCGGCACTTTCGTCTGTGGGAAACAGCAGAAAACCGTCTGTATGATGTGATAAGCCTCTTCTGACCATCTGCAGATCGAGGCCGGGAGTCCCATGGGAACAGAGAAAGTTGACCAGATAGCCTTTCTCCTGTGCGGCAAGCTGGATTTTTGTTGCCATGATGGAGAAAAAAGGATTGGTCAGATTGGGCAGAACCACTGCGATGATGTTGCTTCGCCCGTACCGGAGAGAGACGGCCGACTGATTTGCAACATAGCCCATTTCTTTCGCGGTTTTCCTGATTCGTTCCGCGGTCTCCGCGCTGATATCCGGCATACCCCGGAGGGCACGGGATACGGCCGTTGCAGACAGTCCTGTGGCACGTGCAAGGTCGCGGAGTGTTACATGGCCTTTACTGTTTTTCAAATTCATCTGACCTTCCCCCTGCTGTCACTAGGAACAAACATGGATTATATACATATTTTACCATAACATCATAAAAAAAGGACAATAGAAAAAGGTTCTTGACAATTATATCTGATTATGATATATACTTCAACGTTAAAGTAAACCAGAAAGCACATCCACGTGAAATAGAAGACAGAAATCGGAATCAATCATGCAGAACTCTTCAGACGAACTGCCGGATGGGGAGGCAATGAAAAGGGCGACATCGCTGCCTGTGGGGCGGCGCTGATCGATAGATTGCAAAGGAGGATTCTTTGTATGAAAAAGTTTTTGGCTGTGATGCTCGCGCTGACCATGCTGGTTGGCCTGACTGCTGTCGGTGCTTCCGCTGAAGGCGGAAAGACGACGGTTGTCTTCTGGAACAGCTGGACCGGCGGCGACGGTGAAGCCCTGCAGGCTCTGGTCACCAAGTTCAATGAAAGTCAGGATGAAGTGTTCGTCGACATGACCAGAACAACATCTTTCGGCGATATGCTGCAGACTGCCCTTCCCACGAAGGAAGCGGCTGACCTGATCCTTCTGAATGTCAATGACTATAACCGGTACGACGGCTATCTGCGTCCTATCACTGATATCTTTGAGAACACCTCTCTGAAGGCTGAGGACTTCTCCAATGCCTATTTGAGCATGGCGTACAAGGGTGAGGAGCTGTACGGCATTCCGTTCCAGATTTCCACGTACATGATGTACTACAACAAGGATCTCTTTGCTGCTGCCGGCATTGAAGAGCTTCCGAAGACCTTCGCAGACTGGACCGCTGCTGCTGAAAAGATCAGCGCGCTGTCCACTGCTGACAAGCCCATCTACGGCTCCGGTCTGTTCTACTGCTACAACGGCCAGAATCAGTCCGTCATCCAGCGCTTCGGCACTGATTATCTGATTGTCGGCGACGAAGAAAACGGCTTCAAGGCCAACCTCCTGGACAACCAGGCTCTGGCGGATGCTCTGATTTGGATGAAGAACCTGTATGATGCAGGCTACAATCCCAAGGAACGTGACATCGACTCCATGATGGCTGCTGGCCAGATTGGCGTGATGACCAACGGCGGATGGCTCAAGGGTTCTCTGGATGCTTCCGGCGTCAATTACGGCATTGCCAAGCTGCCCACCGCCAAGGGCGACGATCTGGATAACTGGGCTCTGGGTGATCTGAACTGCTTCATGATGACCACCTCTGCCACCGACGAGACCGCAAAGGCTGCCTATAAGTTCATCGACTGGTGGTTCACCGGATCCGGCCTCGAGGCTCAGGAAGTCACCCAGAATGTGGACTACAGCGGCATGACCCCGAACGCCGAATGGTCCATCTCAATGTGCTATCTCAATGCCTATCTGCCCACGGTCAACAGCCCTGAATATCAGGCTGAGAAGGTGCTTGTGGACCTGACTCCGAGCGAGACCGCGCAGGTGCAGATGTTCACTGCTCCCGGAACGCTCTTCTTCTCGGACGCTGCCAGCGTACAGGCTGACATGGTCGAGAACTGGGTGTTCAACGGACCGGTCAACCCGACCTATGACGATGTACAGGACTTCCTGCAGAATTATCAGGCTGACCTGGAAGACTATATCGCTGAATATTACAACTGATTTCTCTGAACTGAATGCCCGGGGGATACCGGATGATCCGGTATCCCCCTATCGTTTTGAATCAACAGGAGGTGGACTCGGTGACCGCTGTCAACAGAAAAAAAGTCCGTCCGAAATCCTTTGAAAGGAAGCTGGAGAGAACAGCCTATCTTTTCATCATGCCGGCAGCTATTCTGCTGATCATATTCTGCATTGTTCCCATGCTTGGGTCCTTCTTTGTCTCCACACAGAAGATGGGTGTGGACCTGAGCAAGGCGGAGTTTGTCGGACTGGACAATTATACCAAGGCACTTTCCGACCGCAGATTTCTGCAGAGCGTTGGGATCTCTCTGAAATATACGGCTGTTGAAGTGCCGCTGCAGATGATCATCGGCCTCGTCCTCTCCGCACTTTTGGCGAAGAATACTGTGCTGAACAAGCTGTTCCGGAGTATATATTTCCTGCCGGTCGTGGCCTCTGCCGTGACAGTTGGCGTGACCTGGCAGCTCGTGCTTCACTCCAATATTGGCATTTTCACCTACTGGCTGAAACTGCTCGGCATGAAGGACGCAAACCTTTTGAACAATACGTCGACAGCCCTGTATGTGGTAGTGTTTGTCGCCATCTGGAAGACCTTTGGCATCTCGGCGATCATTCTGGTGTCTGCGATCCAGAATATTTCAGACTCCCTTTTTGAGGCGGCAGCGATGGACGGTGCAGGAAAGATTCGCCAGTTCTTCTCGGTGACGCTTCCAAGCATTATGCCGTCGTTCTGGTTCCTCCTGATGACACGCATTATCGGATCGCTTCAGATGTTCGATATTGTCTATACCATGACCGGTGGAGGACCCAGCCGGTCGACGACCACCATGGTGGTATATATCTATGATCAGGCCTTCAATTCCATGAACAAGACGGGATACTCCACTGCCATGAGCGAGTTCCTGTTTGTCGGCATCATGGCCATCACCATCGTGATGTATATCATTATGGACAGGACAAGTGATTGAAAGGAGCAGTGCATATGCAGTATGATACAGCTGTTCAGCGCGGCAAAGCGCCGGAAAAGTACCGCAAGGCTCCTTTTACGGTGCGGTTGGTCCGTTTCCTGAAATACATTCCCGTTTTCCTTCTCCTGTTCGGCTTTGCCTTCCTTCTGCTGGCTCCGCTTCTGTGGATGTGCCTTGGCGCATTCAAGAGTGATCCGGAAGTCCTCAGCTATCCTCCGAAGTATTTCCCGGTCATGAACCATTTCCCGGAAAACTGGGCGAACGTCCTCAAACAGATTGACTTTATGGGCATGACGGTCAATACGGCGATCTATGCAATCGGAACCACCATCCCCGCCATGTTTGTCAATGCACTTGCAGGCTATGCTTTTGCCCGCTTCCGCTTCAGAGGCAAGAACGTTCTGTTCCTTCTGTTCCTGGCCACCATGATGATTCCCTTCCAGGTGGTCATGGTGCCTCTGTATCTGGAAGTCTATTACATGGGTTGGCTCAACAATTTCTGGGGATTGATTGTTCCCAAGATTGCCTCTGCCTACTGGGTCTTCCTGTGCCGCTCTGCATTTGAGGGGCTGCCCAAGGATCTTGAGGACGCGGCAAGAATTGACGGCATGAATGAGTTCGGCATCTTTGCCAAAATCATGCTGCCGCTGATCAAGCCGACAATGATTACGGTTCTTCTACTGAGCATCAATAACTGCTGGAATGACCTGCTCTGGCCGATGATTGTGGCGAGCAAATCTTCCATGAGAACGCTTTCCAATGGTCTGGCGATCTTTATCGGCAATCGGACCGACAACTATTCCCTGGCGTTCTCATCGGCAGCTGTTTCCATGCTGCCGATGCTGATCCTGTATATCTTCGGACAGAAGTATTTTGTGGCCGGTCAGGTGACATCGGGAATCAAGGGATAACTATTGTCTGAGGAGAAAAAACAATGGCAACTATTTTCTGCTATACTAAACCCGGAATTGGTGTTTATCCGGATGACAATTATCCGGGGCATGTCGGATATCTGTGCGACTGGGAACAGGCGATGCACCTTGCCTGGTCGCAGGATGGAAAAGAATATCATCCGCTGCGCAACAATACCGGCATCCTGTTTGCAAAAGCTGCCTTTGACGAGGGTGACCCGAAAGGGGTCACCAAGACGCTGATAGATCCATGGGTGTTTCGAAAAAAAGACGGGTCGTTTGGTGTGTGCTGTATCCGATGCAACCAGAATGCGCCGGATCCGGGCCGGCAGGGGTCTATGCTGCTTTTCTCCTCACCGGATCTTGTGCATTATACTGAAGATGGCTTCCTTTCGGTGGCTGAAGGCGAAATCCACCGTCCGCGTTGCTTCTGGGATATATCCGAAGGGTGTTACCGGTTGATGTGGGAGGAGGACGGCAGGACGATCGGCGCAAGGAGTGAAGATATCAGAGAAGTATCGGATGTTTGCGCATGTGAACATGCACCTGCCTACAGTGAGGAAACCTTTGGAATTCCGGACTGCGTTCCCGGAAACGTGCTGGAGGTTACAGACGAAGAACTCTGCGTGATCCGAGGCTTTCTCGACGAGATCCGGAATGTCTCCGTACATGTGCCTCCTGTGAAGATCCGGAGGGGAAGCGTCGTTTCCGGGAAGGAACTGCCAAAAGCCATATGCGTATACAGTGACGGCTCCGAGCATGAAAAAGCCGTGGACTGGGATGGGGAAGCGATTCAAAAACTGGACACAGCGGTTCCGGGAACTTTCCGGATTCCCGGGAAAGTCCGCCGCAGTCCGTGGCACTTTCCGATGCGGCTTGAATACGGCGGAATGGATCCGCGGGACCTGAACGATGCGAACCTGTACAGGGGGATGTCCGACCCCTGCATAACGTATTACAGAGGAAAGTATTATCTCAGTTCGTCCGGCACGGATACGATTGTTCTTCGGTGTGCAGACCGGCCTGAGAAGACGTTTGGATCGGCCCCGGTCATTATCTCTCATGTGGCCCTGGACCCGGGCGAACCCTTCTGCGGGACATGGGCAGCTGAACTCCATGAGATCGGCGGAAAACTCTGCATGCTCACAGCACGCTGCCCGGGAGGCGACTGGACGAAGGTGTATGCAGTGGTCCTCATCTGTCATGGGGATCCGCTGGAATCTGCGGCGTGGAGTCAGCCGCATGAAATGCTGGCCATGAACGGCCGGCGATTAAAGGAAGACGGGATTACGCTGGATATGACGTATTTCAGGGACGGTGGTCGGGACTATGTGATGTGGTCAGACCGCAGGATTACGATGCAGGACGGAAAGCAGGTCATTGAACCGGCAGACATCCGGATTGCAGTGATCGACCCTGAAAAGCCATGGCAGCTTATCAGCCCCATCACCTGCGTCATTCGTCCCGATTATGGATGGGACCGCATGGAAACCGAGGTGGATGAAGGTCCGTATATTCTCAGGCACGGGGATGACCTGATGATTACTTTCTCCGGATCATCCACCGGCATGGCGGATCTGTATGATGTGGGTCTCCTGAAAGCAAAGAGTGGAAGCGATCTGCTGGATCCCGCCGCATGGGAGGAGATCGGATATCCGCTCCTGACTAAAGAAAGTGTACCAGGTGAGTATGGTCCCGGACATAACAACTTTGTTGTGGATCATGAGAGCGGGGATACGGTGATGGTGTATCATGCGGTTCCGCATGATCAAAACGGGAAAACACTCTATCGGCAGCCTGGACTGCGGCGTCTGCACTGGACAAAGAATGGACTTCCATATCTGGAGATGACCCAGGAAAGGGATCTGGATCCGAAATTGGAGCAGGTTGAGGTGCAGGTGACAATCGACTAACAGAAAGAGGCGTGAAGATGCCGGACGCACCGGCGATGCTTCACGCCTCTTTTGTGAGCGGCAGGCTTTCTGTCCCGCCAGACCCGGGGAGTACAGGATGCAGAAAAGATGGTTGTGAATTGTCACGGAAGTCCCGGGATGCCTGCCGCATTCCGGGGAAATTTTGGTTCGCACCTTTTTTTCCGGGTTTGAAGAACGAAAACGCAGTATAGTGTCGGCGCAGGGAAGAAAACCTGCATGAAAGATGCCTGCAGCAATTCATGCACTTCACTGTTAATGAAGAAAACGGCATCTTGGTTTTCCCGGTCCGGAGCCCGGAGCGGCCCCGGACCCGATTTTTCAAGAGAGGAGGAAGTTCTGTGTCTTTTAACCTTCACCCACTGCTGCGGGGTCTGCAGGCACTCACCGGCCGCACCCGGACGGAAAACGGTGCTGCAGCCCTTGTGTCAACCCGGTCACACTGTCTGGATCTCTTCGGCACCATCGGTGCCCTGCGTGAGGCGCCCGAGCAGAAGATGATCGACCGTTTTGTCTGCGCATATGCGGAGGATCCGGACCTTGCCATGCGCACCCTGTTCTATGCCCGCGACATCCGCGGCGGACTGGGCGAGCGCCGCGTCTTCCGTGTCCTGCTGCACTACCTTGCGGATCATGAACCGCAGTCGGTCCGGAAGAATCTTGCGTATGTTGCGGAGATGGGCCGGTATGATGACCTGCTCGTCCTTCTTGGCACGGCCTGTGAAGCAGATGCCGTGGCCATGATCGCGCGTCAGCTGGAGGAAGACACAGGCCGTATGGAGTGCGGTGAGCCGATCTCGCTCCTGGCCAAGTGGCTCCCCTCTGTGAACACATCCTCCGCAGAATCGGTCCGGAAGGGCAGGTATCTGGCGCGGAAGCTCGGCATGCGTGAAGCGGACTACCGCCGCACGCTCTCCCGTCTGCGCGCACACATGAAGCTACTGGAGAACAGGCTTCGGGAGCAGGATTATACCTTTTCCTACGAGGAACAGCCCTCCGCAGCCATGCTGAAGTACCGCAAGGCCTTTCTGCGCCATGACGCCGAGCGGTATGAAGCCTTTCTTGAAAAGGCTGAACGCGGCGAGGCCGTCCTCCACACATCTTCCCTCAACCCGTGCGACCTGGTGCAGCGCGCGATGGCGCGTTCTGCCATGAGCAACCCCGTGGAGCGGAAGGCGCTGGATGTTTCCTGGAATGCGCTTGAGGATTTCACGGATCAGCGCAATGCGCTGTGCGTGATCGATACGTCGGGCTCCATGTTCGGCTACGGGAACCCGTGTCCCTTTGCGGTGGCCCTGTCCCTCGGACTGTACTTCGCAGAGCGCAACCGCGGTCCTTTCCAGGGCCGGTTCATCACTTTTTCGCACCGTCCGAGGCTCATTGAGATCCAGGGGCGGGATCTGGCGGAAAAGGTAGCGTACTGCGAGGCTTTGTCGGAAGTGGCGGACACCAACATCCAGGCTGTGTTCGAGCTGATTCTGGACGCGGCCATCGGCTGGCATGTCCCGAAGTCCGAAATGCCGGAAACGCTCTATATCATCTCTGATATGGAGTTCAACTGCTGCACGCAGGACGCATCCCGCACAAACTTTGAGTATGCAAGGCAGCTGTACACCGCGCACGGATACCGTCTGCCGAAAGTGGTGTTCTGGAATGTGCAGTCGCGTAGCACCCATCAGCCGGTTGAACGGAACGAACAGGGGGTCATGCTGGTGAGCGGGTATACGCCGCGCATGTTCCGCCTGGTCGCCTCCGACAAGATGAGTCCCTACGGGATCATGCTGGAAGTGCTGAGGTCCGAACGGTATCGGCAGATTTGCGCGTAAGGCGCTATTCAGAAAAAAGAGCAGTGAAGGCAAGGGTTTCCATTCATAAGGAACTAATCCTTGGGGATACCGCGTAGTCGATGTGGCTACGCGTTTTTCCTTGTGCGCGAGGCGAGCGCACGTTCTAACGGGTGAAAGTCCCCAGACCGCCCTGTTCAGTGGGAAGGTCACAGCCAAAGTCAAGGGTGGCCCTGTAAAGGGAACCTGGAGGAAGATGGAGGCAAACCCCTGACCTAATGCAGATAAGGCGCAAAGAGTTGGACGAGACTGCAAGACAAGTTTAAGTTCCAATTACTGAATCGTAGAGACTCGAGTGTAAATGCATGGTCATTCCGTTAATTGCGACAGGAGATTGGTAGCCCCGCACAGTGGCGGAATTGGTATAAGGGCGAAAGAACGTGTGAGTACCCTTGGAGAACTGTCAGGCGACATGGAGAGGTGACTCACCATGAAGCAGACAAACGAACTGGCAGGAGTCAGTTGGCGTCATAGTTACCCGTAACCATTCGGGAAAGGCACGCCACGGTTGGAGCTATAGCTGTTCAAAGCGTAGTCATAAGCGGGCCCAGAAAAACCCAGATGCAATCAAAATGGCTCCCTGCGACAATGCCTGGAGACGTATACAAAGGGAATGCAGGAGTGGGATTAGGTACCGATCTGTGTGGAGCAATGGACAGACGCTCACGGTGCCAATGCCGTCAAAAGACCGAACCGCCGTGTACGCGATCCGTACGCACGAGCGGTGTGGGAGGGCAACCCCGACTCATTACGAGTCGGGGCCACCTACCCGATTGCTTTGGGGATGCTTCCAGGGAGACCGGCACAGTCAGAATGGGGATTTCGATCTGGCCGACAAAGTTGAAGATGATCTCAACTGTCTGCCTGCGGTGGCCGCTGGATTTATCTGCTTCGTGGACAATGATCTTCTTGATGAATTCGTTCACGATGGCAGTGATCAGCTCGGGGATGTCCACGTACTTTTCCACCAATGCGGCGAAGCGGTCGTAGTTGTCGCTGTCTTCACGCTGCCAGTCGATCAGTTCTTCCATGACGGTGATCTCGGTCTTAAGCCGCTCCTGTTGTTCTTCAAAATCCGCTATCATATTCTGATAGCGATCATCGGAGAGCATGCCAAGAACGTGATCGTAATACATGCGGGTGATCAGCTTGTGATGTCTTCCAGTCGTTTCTTGACCTGTGCCAGCCGCTTCTGATTCTTCTGGATGCTGCTGTTCTGCGCTTTGAGGGTGGATTGCATTCACTCCTGCTGGAAACCTCCCTTATCTTTCCTGACGTAGACGGTCACAGCATGAATGCGCTCCAGCACGACATCCCGCAGCACATCCTCCAGGATGTTATGCCAGGAGCATTTGCAATGTCAATTTTTGTATGTAGAGCATACGTAGTGATCCTGTTTTCTCTCGAAGCTATTGCAGATGGCAAAGTGCATCCTCTTTCCGCATTTTGCGCAGAAGGTAATACTGGCGATGTGCGTGGTAAGGTTATTTTGCAGCGAACATGCCCCCGTCCTGCCTGCAGGATGCTTCTATGACGCTCCTTCCGCAACTCCTGCACCCTGTCCCACAGTTTCTTCGGTGTGATGGTATCCTGTGTGTTCTATGTGATCACCTAACACAGTCATGTAAAATAGTCGTTAGCGACCGATGTAAAAATCTCCTTACCGAATGATG
>R21__coassemble_548_pt1 | contig 30341 bp, 24 predicted proteins | sample R21__metabat2_high_PE_034 | metagenome-assembled genome bin R21 | reverse complement strand
ATTATCCTCCACGCAATACGCAAAAACCTGCCATTTCAAACTTTGTACGGACTGTCTGCCGCGGGCCGGCGGCCTGAAATCAACGAAAAGCTGCTGAAACTCATTCTGGAAAAGAAAAGCGTCGCAGGTTCAACCGGAACGATTCTGCTGTCGGATGGTTTTCTCTCTTTCTATCGCAAAGGAGAAGAGATGCCAGCCGCTCACAAATCCCTCACTTACATGAAGACCTGATGGGTTTTCGAATAGATTACATTATTAGAACAGGAAGGAATTCACTATGGCTTCACAAATCCGCACCCGCGCAGAAATACCTGCGCAATACAAATGGAACCTTGCACACATTTTCAGCACACAGGAAGATTGGGAAAAGGCATACAGCGATGTCGAATCAAAGATGTCTGCATTCTCTGATTATTCCGGGCAGATTGATGCAAAACCCGAAGAAGCAATCAAGTTTTATTTTTCCATCAACGACCTGATGCTTCCTGTCTCTTCCTATGCATTTCTTTCCAAAGAAGCAGACAACGGCGACAACGCCGCTCAGGTGATGGAAGACCGCGTCATGGGGCTTTGGGTGAAGTGGAGTACCGCTTCTGCTTTCCTGGTTCCCGAGCTTCTTGAGCTGTCCGATGAACGTCTTGAATCCATGCAGAACAATCCAGCCATGGCGGATTACAGTGAATTTATCCGTACGCTGCGCCTGGAAAAACCGCACACCCTTTCCAAAGAACAGGAAGGCCTTCTGGCCATGATGGGCGAAATCTATCGTGCGCCGGATAAGATCTTCTCCATGCTCACAAGTGTTGACATGAAGTTCCCGGATATGGAAATGCCGGATGGCACTGTCCGTCCGCTGACCGAAGGCACATACAGCGAGTACAGGGAAAGCCGCGACCGCAGTGTCCGCAAATCATCCTTTGATAAGATTTTTGGCACCTATGGGAAGCTGGGCAATACCTTCGCAGCGATCTATGGATCCAGTGTCGGCAAAGATGTTGCTCTTGCAAGGGCAAGGCATTATGACAGTGCGCTTCAGGCAGCCATGCAGCCACTGGAAATTCCCGAATGCGTCTATGATAACCTGATCACCGTTATGCATGAGTCCCTTCCCATTCTTCAGCGGTATCTCCGCCTGCGCAAGCGCATTATGGGTCTGGATGAACTGCACATGTATGATTTGTATGCTCCCATGGTTTCCGACTACGACATGCCGCTGACCTACGAAGAAGCATTCGATCTTGTCCTCGAAGGCCTCAAGCCGATGGGAGAAGACTACCTGGAGAAGCTGCGTGAAGCACGTGACGGCGGATGGATTGATGTTTATCCTGCACTGAACAAATCCAGCGGCGCTTTCTCTTCCGGCGAGCTTGCCGATGTGCATCCCTATGTTCTCCTCAATCACAATGACAACCTGGATTCCGCCTTTACCATCGCACACGAACTGGGTCACAGCATGCATTCCTATTTCAGCAATGTCAATCAGCCCGGTCCCAAACGTGACTACAGCCTGTTTGTGGCAGAAGTTGCCAGCACCTGCAATGAAGCTGTGATGATGCGTCATCTGCTCACAAAGTACACCGATCCCAAAGCACAGGCTTATCTTCTCAATCACTTCCTCGAACAGTTCCGTACCACCTGCTTCAGACAGACCATGTTTGCAGAATTCGAACGCACCGTCCATGAAATGTCGCAGCGTGGTGAGCCCCTTACGCTGAAAGTGCTCAATGAAGTGTATTATCAGCTTAACAAGCTTTACTACGGTGAAACCTGCGAGGTTGACCAGCTCATCGAAAATGAATGGATGCGTATCCCTCATTTTTACCGGGCATTCTACGTCTATGTCTATGCAACCGGTCTCTGCGCCGCAATCACGCTGTCCGAAAAAATACTCAACGAAGGTGAAAGCGCGGTCCAGGATTACCGCAAATTCCTTTCTGCTGGATGCTCCGTTCCCCCCATCGACGCATTGAAACTCGCCGGCATTGATATGTCCAGTCCTGAACCCCTCAGAAAAGCGATGCAGGTTTTCAATGATACTCTTGAGCGCTTTGAATCACTGCTGTAATCACCCTCAACCCCCACACATAAAAAGGAGGTTCCACATTTATGATGCGCGGATATGACCGAGACGAAGCTCTGCTTTTTATGCTCTCAAAAATCAATCGCAGCGAGCATGCACATCTTGGGGATATGATCGATAAGCTGATTGGCCAGGCCATCGATGCCGATATGGAATTCATGCATCAATCCGGCGTGCTCGACGAAGACGGCAATGCCGGGACGACGTATTACGAAGACGATGATGCGTTCGAATACATTGTAGAAAAGATTGCTGAACAGAATAAATTCACTCCGGATCAGGCTGCAGATGCTGCTATGCTCGTGAATGATTACATGGATCTTCAGGAAGAATACATGGAAAAGAAAGGCCTGCTTGCCTGGGAATAACCCAAAAAAAGCATAAGAAAAATGCGCCATCGCGGCGCATTTTCTTATGCCATTAAACAGGCATGGTCTTGTCCTTTGCATTAAGCATGGTGGAGTCAATTTTGAGCTCCTGAGCCTGCCGATACTCGAAGAACTTGGGTGCAACCTTCGGGAACATGGCGTATGTCAGAACGTCTTCGTCGGTCTTGTACCACTGACGCATCTCGCTCTTCAGGGTTTCCAGTTCGTCCGGAAGCGTATCAGCAAAGCGGCAGGTAATCACCTTATCATCGCCGATGCACTTGCGGCGGACTTCCTCGTTCACCTTGCCGGGCAGCTTGCCGTACTCACCGCGAAGCAGGCCTTTGCTTTCGTTGGGAACCATCTTGTAGCGTTCACCATACAGGACATTCATGACAGCCTGTGTGCCGACGATCTGGGAAGTCGGTGTGACCAGCGGCGGGAAGCCAAAGTCTTCACGAACGCGCGGCACTTCAGCAAGCACATCATAGTATTTATCCATTGCATTTGCAGCTTTCAGCTGACCGATCAGGTTGGACAGCATTCCGCCCGGAACCTGATACTGAAGAGTCTTGACATCCACTGAAAGGACACGGCCGGGATCACGGAAACCGTCTTTGGTCAGACGATCCGCAACATCGCGGAAATAGCTGGCCAGGTCAGCAAGCTGGTTCAGGTCAAGGCCTGTATCAAATTCAGATCCCTGGAGTGTGGCAACCAGAGATTCGGTTGCAGGCTGAGACGTGCCGCTGGCCAGAGGTGAAAGACAGGTGTCAATCACGTCTGCACCGGCTTCCACAGCCTTCAGCAGAACCATAGCACCGGTTCCTGTCGTATCGTGGGTATGAATCACAATGGGCAGCTTGGTTGCAGCCTTCAGACGCTTGACAAGATGATAGGCATCATAAGGCAGGAGCAGATTGGCCATGTCTTTGATGCAGATGAGGTCAGCGCCCATCTTTTCAATTTCCTGTGCCAGGTTCACGAAATAGTCTTCGTTATGCACGGGAGACTTCGTATAAGAGAGTGCAATCTCAGCCTGGCCGCCATATTTCTTGGTGGCGTGGACAGCAGTCTGCATATTGCGAAGATCGTTCAGAGCATCAAAGCAGCGGATAATGTCAATGCCATTCTCCACAGCCTTCTTGACAAAAAATTCAACAACATCATCCGAATAAGGACGATATCCAAGAAGATTTTGTCCGCGAAGGAGCATCTGAAGCTTGGTATTGGGCAGTGCCTTGCGAAGAAGACGAAGGCGCTCCCAGGGATCTTCGTTCAGAAAACGGATGCAGGCATCATAGGTAGCGCCGCCCCAGCATTCCAGAGAGAAGTACCCTACCTTGTCAAGTTTTTCGCAGGCAGGAAGCATCTCGTCGGTACGCATACGGGTAGCTGCCTGCGACTGATGACCATCGCGCAGGATCGTGTCCGTAATTTTTACCTTTGCCATGATGGGAATCCTCCTAAATCACTTCAATGTCAGCCAAACATGGACAGCAGAACACCTGCTGCGATGGCAGATCCGATAACACCGGCCACATTCGGTCCCATGGCATGCATGAGAAGGAAATTGCCCGGGTTTTCCTGTTGACCCACACGCTGTGAAACACGTGCAGCCATAGGAACTGCAGATACACCGGCAGAACCGATGAGGGGGTTGATTTTTCCGCCGCTGAGCTTATTCATCAGCTTGGCCAGCAGCAGACCGCCGGAAGTGCCCACTGAGAATGCGATAACACCCAGAACAATAATCTTGATGGTTTCCAGACGCAGGAATGTATCCGCAGTTGCCGTTGCACCAACAGTAATGCCCAGGAAAATCGTCACAATATTCATCAGTTCGTTCTGGGCCGTCTTATTCAGACGTTCCACAACGCCGCATTCCTTCATCAGGTTGCCAAGCATCAGACAGCCGACCAGAGCAGTTGCGGACGGCAGAAGCATGGAAACCAGAATGGTTACAACGATCGGGAAAACAATCTTCTGTGTTTTGCTGACCGGCTTGAGCTGTTCCATCACGATCTGACGCTCTTTCTTGGTCGTCAGAGCTTTCATAATCGGAGGCTGAATCACAGGAACAAGTGCCATATAGCTGTAAGCAGCAACAGCAATCGGTCCCAGAAGATGCGGGGCCAGTTTGGACGTCAGCCAGATCGCCGTCGGGCCGTCAGCGCCGCCGATGATGCCGATGGAGCCAGCTTCCTTCGGGGTAAATCCCAGCAGAGAAGCGCCGATAAAAGTGAAGAAGATACCCACCTGAGCAGCACCGCCGAGAAGCAGCGTCTTGGGATTGGCAAGAAGCGGACCAAAGTCGGTCGTAGCACCAACGCCCATGAAAATCAGGCACGGATATATACCAAGTTTTACACCAAGATACAGGTAGTCAAGAAGGCCTGCATCGATTTTTTTGCCTGCGCTTGCAATCAGCTGACCTGCTGCAGTAAAGACATTCGCATCCGACATAAACGCGTCGCGCAGTACAATTGTGCATTCAGCACCATTGCTGGCCATGTATGCCATGACATCAGCAAGGGACTTCAGTTCATTCCCGGTTACACCGGTGGCACCGGAAATGGCACCAATCAGGGTCTGTCCATCTGCAGTTAATACAGCACCGGCACTATTCACGATATATTCTGCTGCATCATGCACCAGATCTTTTGCATCGATGAGAACTGCACCGCCCAAAAGATTCCAGTTTGCATGGCCGCCGACAAACAGTTCCTCATGGAATACTTCACTGCCAAGAAGGTTGGTCAGCAGCATGCCAAACGCAATCGGGAGCAGCAGCAAGGGCTCGAACTGTTTGACAATGGCAAGGTAGAGCAGAAAGCAAGCTACCGCAACCATAACCAGCGCCTTCGGATTCGCAAGCAGCATCGCTATACCTGATGTTGCAAACAGGTCCGTAAAGGCAGCGCCTACGTTGATCGTCATTATCTCAACTCACTTTCCCTGAGATCATCTACAGTTACTCGATGGTGACCAGAACATCACCGGTATTCACAGATGCGCCCTTCGATGCAAGCACAGAAGTGATCTTGCCGTCTTTGGTTGCAGGGATTTCGTTTTCCATCTTCATGGCTTCGAGCACGCAGACAGCCTGTCCGTTCTTCACGGTATCCCCAACCTTGACTTTGACATCCAGAATGGTTCCAGGCATAGGCGCCTTAATGGGGGTGCCAGCACCGGCTACAGCCTTCGGAGCGGCTTTCGTGGCAGCCTTCGGAGCAGCCTTGGGAGCTGCAGGGGCAGCCGCATGTGCAGGAGCAGCGCCGCCGGTGACTTCTTCAACGGAGACTTCATAAGTCTGACCATTAACCGTAACATTGAATGTACGCATGAAATGCAATCCTCCTATGAATCATGAGCATATTTGTCAAAGTGTTGTTGATGAAAGAATCAATGGCTGTAAATCTGCTCTTCCCTGCCGGCTTTCTGCCAGGCGGGAGCAGTACTCACGCGTTTCACATGACGAACAGTAAAAGTGGTACCTTCTTCCATCATGCATGCGATGGCGGCAGTGATCACAGCGATCAGTTCGTCCTCATTTTCTTCCGGTTCTTCTACAGCGACTGGAGCAGGGGCAGGTGCCGGCGGCGGCGTCACTGTACGAACAGGAGTTTTCTTCCGCCCGAGATTCTCTGTCAGTCGCACAAGTGCTTTAATCAGGAAAATCAGAATCGTAAGACCGAAGAAAACAATGATCATGCCGATTAAAGTGACCAGTAAACTGTTACCAAGATTCAATGGCTGAGTCGTCAATGCTCACACCTCCACTTAAAGCGGCAGGTTGCCATGCTTCTTGGGCGGGTTGCTGTCCCGCTTGGAAGAAAGCATTTCAAGCGCAGCAATAACATACTTGCGTGTTTCGGCAGGAAGAATGACATCATCAATCATTCCGCTTGCAGCTGCAGCAGATGCGTCTGCAACTTCAGAAGCAAATTTCTTCTCCAGTTCAGCACGCGTTTCGAGCGCAGGTTTGCTGTCGTTCTTTAATTCATCGGTATAAAGAACCTGGACAGCAGCTTCCGGTGTCAGCGCAGAGATGACTGCATCCGGCCATGCGTAGGTCACATCCGCATTCGCTTTGCCGCCCATGGCAACATAGGCCTGACCGATCGCATTGCCAACAACAACAGAAACCTTGGGTGTTGTTGCTTCCGCATAGGCGTAGAGAAGCTGGCTGAGCGTAATCATGGTCCAGGACTGGGAAGAAGCGCTCGGGACCTGAACGCCACGGCTGTTAATCAGGGATACAACAGGAATCGTATAGCAGTCGCAGAAGCGTACAAAGCGTGCTGCCTTTGCGGCGGCTGCAGGTGCCAGTTCCCCATTGTTTTCAGCTGCATTCGAGACAACCAGACCGCAGGTTCTTCCGCCCACCCGTGCGAGTGCGACACGGATTTCAGTTCCCCAGGACGCATACAGTTCCTGGAAAACACCATCATCCGCCATGCCTTCAAGAAGAGCCTGGCTGTCGCCAGCGTCAATTTCGGGAAGAACACGATTCAAATCATCGGTGTCCATGATCGGGGCATCTTCCATATTGCAGCCTGGGAGGAGATCGAGAAGAGAAGCCGTCAGTGCAATGGCTTCGGCTTCATTGGCTGCAGTCATGGCAACGCCGCCCTGCTTGGCCATGTTGTCAGCTCCACCGAGCTGCACAGCATCCACGGTCTTGCCGGTCACAGCGCTGACAACCTGCGGTCCATAGACCATCAGACGGCCAACATCAGCTGCTTCAATGGCAATATCAGCGATCTGCGCAATCAGCGCTGCACCGCCGCAGACAGGACCAAGAACAAGCGCGATCATGGGGCATACGCCGCTGAGTCTCGCCATTCTGGCATAAATCCGGGCATAAGCATTCATTGCGTCTGCGCCTTCATCGATCCGAACGCCGGCACTGTCACACATGGCGATCACCGGTGCTCCGGTTTTCTGTGCCAGGTCGAGAACTTTACAGATCTTCTTTGCCTGCATAGAGCCCATGGCTCCACCGTGCACGGTGAAATCCTGCGCAAAAACATACACAGGACGATCCTGTACGGTACCATAACCTGTGACGACACCCGCATAATCCTGCCCTTTGGAAACAAGAGCGTCCAGTTCAACAAAGCTGCCTTCATCCAGAAGCTTTTCAACCCGCTCACGAGCTGTCAGCTTGCCATCGGCATGCTGTTTGGCAATGCGCTCAGCGTCGCCTTGCAGAATAGCTGCTTTTCGGGCCAGCGACTGCTTGAGTTCCTGCGTATTAGCCATTTCATATCCCCTTCCATCAATAAGCATAAGGATTTCAGACTATGGGTCACAATCTAACCCTTTTTATCCACTTCGACATACCGTTCCTTTTTCCTCCACAAATGAACAAACTTTTTATGAAGAATTATTCCTTATCAAAAATATGTACCACGGTACGAAAACAAGCAGCCCGGCTTTCAGGCGGGCTGCTTGTTTATGGGGACGAAATGAATACACCGGCCCCCAGATTCAGTAATGCATCACATTGATGAGGAGTGTCCAAATCAGGCCATAGTAGCTGATCACGCCAACCAGGTCGGTCAATGTCGTGATCATCGGTCCGGAAGCAACGGCAGGATCAATTTTGATTTTCTTGAAAAACAGCGGGACAAGAGTCGCCACGGTCGAAGAAAACGTCATTGCAAAAACCATCGCGAATCCAATGCAGCCGGAGACGGTGTAGCAGAATCCCCAGGACCTTCCGGCCTGTGTCAGATGCAGATAGAAACCAATGAACAGAAAACTGATGCATCCGAGAATCAGACCATCCACAAATCCAACGCGGACTTCCTTCAGCACAAGGTGCAGTTTTTCCCTGCCGGTCAGATTTTCATCCATCAGTACACGAATGGTCACGGCCAGCGACTGTGTACCCACATTACCCGCCATATCAAGGATCATGGACTGGAAAGCGACTACGAAAGCAAGTTCCTTCATGACTGGCTCAAAAATGCCGACCACAGAGGAAACAATGAGGCCAAGGCCCATGAGTGTCAGAAGCCAGGGCGCCCTTTTCTTGATGGAATCTTTGAGTGGTTCATTCAGATCTTCTTCTGCCGTCAAACCGCCCAGTCTCGCATAGTCTTCGCCCATTTCTTCGTCAACCACTTCAACGAGGTCCTGAGAAGTGATAACGCCAAGAATCTGTTTGTCTGTATTCAGGACAGGAATGGAGTCTTCGGAATAATCTTTCAATTGTTCGATGCAGTCATCAACCGATTCATGGTCATAGACATAAGGGTAACTGGTTGTGATCAAACTGTCCAGGTCCGTGCCCTGACGTGCAATGATCAGGTCCTGAAGATTAATCGCACCATAGAATGTCTCGTCTCCATCTTCTGTTGATTCTATGACATAAATGGTAGACAGGTTGTCGTTGTCAGCCGCCTGATCAATGAGTGCACGCATCGCCTGCTTGATGGACAATCCACGCCGTATGGCGATATAGTTTGTCGTCATCTTGCTGCCGATTTCATCGTCTTCATAGGACTGAATCAGGCGAATGTCTTCTTTTGCTTCCTCATCATCGATATGCTGAATAATCGCTGCCTGCTGTTCTTCGTCCAGATTTTCAAGAACATCAACAGCATCGTCCGCGTCCATTTCCTGAACGATGTCTGCAGCAATTTCCGGTGTCAGTTCCGCAATGTATATGCTGGCATCATCGAGATAGGCGAAGACTTCAGATGTTTCTTCATCACCCAGAATACGATAAAGCGCTTTGCGTTCTTCTGGCGTCAGTTCATCCAGAACACCGGCGATATCATTGGCATGATAATCTGCCAGGCGATCTTTTTTCTCTTCGAAAGACAGATCACTTCGAATGATTTGTTTCAGTTCTGACTCATAGTCAGGATGCTCGAACACACTTTCTTCATCATCCGGTTCTTTGTCATCATTCTGCTGTTCATCGTTCGAGTTTTCTTCCTGCTTGTCTTCCACACGGATGTCAGCGGCTTCTTCCTGGCTGGAATGATCTTCATTGACCACGTCAGAAGCATTCTCATCCTGCGCCTTCTGTTCTTCTGAAATCTCTTCTTCAGAAAACTCACGCATCTTTTCGTCCTTTAATTCGTTCATATGGATTGCCTCTTTCCCTGTTTTTTTACATCAATAAAAAACCTCCTGAGCAAGGTCACAGGCAGGCAGGGAAACGTCAATGCCATCATCGACAGTTCATTTGTCGGAGACAGAGTGACGTATGCCCATCGCCAGTACTCTCATGACCGTCCACACTGCCTCACCTCTCTTGTTTGTGGTATCGGAAAAATTATAACTTTTTGATTTTCCTGTGTCAATTCATACATGATTTCTCAGGACTGATTTTATGGCATTTTATTTTTCATCTGTTCCGATTTTTGTTTCATTTCATGCACTGACTGCTGCAGCCTTAGCAGCAAAAAAGCTGATGTCACCCTGCCGCATCAGATGACATCAGCTTTTTATGTTCTTTCATTCATCACGCCGGTTTCTCACAGGCGCTGCTGTTTTACTGCTTCGGTTTGTCCTGTACAGTCACTCGATCAGCTCCAAATGTCTCACGCAGACTGCCGAGAAAATCGGCTTCATTCTCATTCTGCTTCGCAGTCCCCTGCTGACCTTCCATGACAGCTTCAAAAAGGCACGGCTGTCCAGCTGCCTCAGAGAGTGCATCCGCGACCATCTTCCTGGTCGGGTCAGCATTCATCATGGCCATAAGAGCAACGGACCCTGCTTTGACCTCCCAGAGATACTTGCTGCCTTCACAGCCGACAAACTTTCCCTGCGCAAGAATCGCATATTTGCCCGGGTTGGATCGTTTGACAAATTCAATCATCGAATTCCATATATCTTTTTGCGAGCCATCCACAACCCGTGTCACTGCAGGTACTTTCCGCTCTGGCGCTGTAGCTCGGGACGAAGATGCTTTTCCTGCTTTAGGTGCAGCAACAACACCTTCTGAGATCTGCTTTTCAAGCGATTGGATCTTCAGCTCAAGTTCCTTGATCTGTTCACGCAATGCCACTGCATCAAAATCACCGGTCTGCGTACATGACCTGACCGTAGCCGTTTCGAGTGCAAGCCTGGGCGAGGCTGCATACCGCATATTGGATTCAACAGACATATATTCGTCAAGTATACGGATCAACCGGTCTGAGCTGAATCCCTGCGCCTGCTTTCTATAGGCATCTGCATCCTCCTGTGTCAGATCCAGAAGGCTGGCAAGGTCATCACCGCAGTACATGGCCATCAGGAGAGAACGAAGATGCTGGGCAATATCACGGCTGAACACGATCGGTTCACGTCCGCTCCGCATCAGTTCATCAATCTGAGTAAAAGCCTGACCGACATTCTCATTCTTTAACGACTCTGTAAACGAGAACAGAAAACTTCTGTCCGCGGTACCCAGAACACTGTGGACAAGCTGCTCGTCAATTTCTGTGCCATATCCAAGACACATGTCCAGAATAGAGAGTGCATCGCGCATGCCGCCTTCAGCCGCACGTGCAATCAGCATCAGCGCATCATCGGAAACAATCGCACCTGCGCCATCTGCAGCTTCCTGAAGCCGTGCTGCAATCTGTGCGGCAGGAATGCGTCCAAAATCGAATCTCTGGCATCTGGAAAGGATGGTCGCTGGAACTTTCTGCGGCTCAGTCGTAGCAAGAATAAAGACGACATACTCCGGCGGTTCTTCCAAGGTTTTCAGCAGCGCATTGAATGCGGCCGTTGACAGCATATGGACTTCGTCAATGATATAGACTTTGTATTTCCCATACTGCGGCGGATATTGAACCGTATCCCTCAGTTCACGGACCTGGTCCACGCCGTTATTGCTTGCAGCGTCAATTTCCTGCACGTCAAGAGAATCCCCGCGCAGCAGACGTTTACAGCTTTCACATTCACCGCACGGATCTCCGTGGTCGGGGTGTTCACAGTTAAACGCCCGCGACAGAATCTTCGCCGTGCTTGTCTTACCGGTTCCACGGCTTCCGCAGAAGAGATAAGCATGTGCAATCCTTCCGGAGGCAACCTGATTGCGCAGCGTTTTGACAATATTCTCCTGTCCCACCATCTGCGCAAAATTCACAGGACGCCACTGCCGATACAAGGCCTGATATGCCATTGCCTATTTCCTCCTGTTTCACTGGAAAAGCCGGCCGGAACGGCCGGCTGAATATGAATTACATATTTTTCCGAATCTTCTGTCCCTGAGGGGTATCTTCCAGAATATAGCCTGCGGCTTTAATCGCATCTCTCAATTCATCAGAACGCTTCCAGTTTTTCTCTTTCCTTGCTGCAGCACGTTCTTCTGCCATTTTTCTGATCTCTTCCGGGATGTCATCTTCTCCGGTCGGCTGTCTCTGGACAAGGCCCAGCACATCCGTCATGCCCTTGAAGCTGGCAAGCGCTGCCTCAATGACTTCCAGAGAAGAATCAGAATTCAGATTGGAGTTGAGATCCTTGACTTCTTCAAAAATCGCGCCAATCGCGTCAGCCGTGTTCAGGTCATCATCCATCGCGTCATCAAACCGCTTTTCATAACCTGCGAGGCGTTCCACCAGCTGTTTTTCCTCATCAGAAAGCGCACGGGACTGTGCATTCTTCTTCAGGAACAGCATCTGATCACGGGCCGTATACAGACGCTGCAGGCTGGCATTAGCAGAGACAATCTGATCCCTGGAGAAATTGATCGGGCTGCGGTAATGCGCACCAAGCATGAACATGCGGACAGCTTCAAGATCAAACTCTTTGGAAATATCACGAACCGTGAAGAAATTGCCCAGAGATTTGGACATTTTCTGATTGTCGATATTGATGAACCCATTATGCATCCAGTAATGCACGTAGGGCTTTCCTGTAGCTCCTTCAGACTGCGCAATTTCATTTTCATGATGCGGGAAGAGAAGGTCATGACCACCGCAATGAATATCAAATGTATCACCCAGATAGGTCATGGACATAGCCGAGCATTCAATATGCCAGCCGGGACGTCCCATACCCCACGGGCTTTCCCATGCAGGCTCTCCGGGCTTCTGCGCCTTCCAGAGAACAAAGTCTGCAGGGTTTTCCTTGTCGGTCTCGACATCCAGACGCTCGGAAGCGCCCATCTCCCGGTCTTCCACATTCTGCCCTGACAGTTTGCCATAACCGGGGAATGCAGAAACACGGTAATAGACATCTCCTGTTTTGCCAACATAAGCATGACCGTTATCAATCAGTGACTGAACAAGATGAATGATCTGAGAAATATGCTCGGTCGCACGGGGATGCACGGTGGCAGGACGAATGCCCAGAGCCTTTGCATCCGTATAATACTCTTTGATAAAACGATCTGCGAGCTCTTTGACCGTGATGCCTTCCTCATTGGCACGCTTGATCATCTTATCATCAATATCCGTAAAATTCTGAACAAAAGTGACCTCATACCCTTCGCGCTCCAGCTGTCTGCGAAGCACATCAAAGGTGATAAAAGGTCTTGCGTTTCCGATGTGAAAATAATCATAAACAGTCGGACCACAGGCGTAGATGCCGACTTTTCCTTCGTGGATCGGTTTGAATTCCTCTTTACGCCTTGTCATGCTGTTAAAAATTTTCATATAAACTGCCTCCTGATTTACGCACACTTTTCCATTGCGCTGCAAGCGGCATTATATCAGATTTGCCCACCCTGTGCAACGCGTGCCTGTAATCGATGGACCCATTTTCTGCCTGCAGCCCTCAAAAAGCGTCAGAACACTTTCACTTTGTCGATCAGCATGCAATTCTGTATGGAAAAACAGGGAACCGGTGTTGACTTTTACCGATCCCCTGCTCTTTTCTTTTATTTCACCCAGTTCTGCGTTGCGCCCTGCCCGTATCCGTTCGGATAGACGCCCGGCGTGACCGGAACGGCGCCCATGTCCGCATTATAGTTCGCTGCATTGGAGTAAACCGAAACAGGAACAGAGAAGCCATTCTCATCCAGCACGGAAACAATGCCGGAATAATCATCACGGTACTGAGTCGGCTTGACTTCACTCGGAAGCTCAGGCTGGAGAATATAGTACGAAGGATACAGATCATTGAACAGATAGAAACCGTACTGATCCGTCACCGTTCTTGCAATTTCTTTTTCATTGCGCAAAAGCCGTACAGTCACATTAGGAATACCGAGTTCGCCGGAATCCTGAAGCCCGTTTCCATTGATATCCAGCCACAGGAAATCTCCAAGCGTTCCGGGCGTTACACTTCCAACATCCATGTTCGCAAGGGTATCGCCCATCTTCAGCTCAAACTGACCGGTCGATCCGTTTCTCCTGTTGACATAGAGCATGCAGCTGCGCAGGCTGCCATCCTGGAGCCGGCTGTCATCTGCCTCCACGACAACATGACCTTCAGGAAGTGTCACATTGATCTCATAAGAGGCTGGCAGCAAACGTGTAAACGCATAAGCTCCGTCATCCGCACTGGTCGTTCTCTGAAGGACATTTCCATCTTTGTCTAGCAGTGTCAGCTGAGCATTGGAGAGTCCCTCGATACTGCCGTTTTCATCGAACCAGACCTTACCGCGGATATCCGTATACCGCATCAGTCCGAGATGCAGATCAACAATTTCGCTGCCTGCACTCAGTGCAATGGGCTGGGTCATCAGCTGTCCCGAGAACGCAGAGAAGCTCGATTCCCCTTCAGGGGCAGCGATCGTCAGACTGTCAGGAATATAGACCAGACGGTACTGACCGGGGATCATTCCGGCATTAGTAAATACACCATTTTCATCTGTTGTCAGTGTGGACAGATTGGTACCGGTCTCAATGTCATATACATAGATCGTTTCACCGACAGCAGGTCTTTCACCATCATCCCAGCGTCCATTGCTGTTTTCATCCAGCCATGCATCACCAGACAGCGTTCCCGGAAGAACACAGCCGATCATCTGACCAAGATAGATATCCCCCATCTTGAAGTCCAGCGGAACAGTCTGCACTTGTTTGCAGCTTTCAATGGGAAGTGTAATATTGGCTTTTCTGGAAATGACTTTTCCATCCGGAATGGTCACAGACAGCAGATAGGTAGCCGGTCGAATATTACGGATCTCAAAGTATCCATCCGCGCCGGTCTCCACATGCGCAAAGACCTCACCTTTGACCGTCATCAGAGAAACCGTTACGCCTTGCATGCCCTGACTGTCATTCGTCCAGTTGCCATCTGCAAGCGGATTGTCAAATGCTGTGCCTGTGATCGAACCCAGGGTCAGGGCTCCCAGCACAGGGAGCTCTTTCCGGTCACCGGAGTTCATGGAAAATCCTGCGCTTTTCGCAGTCAGCCCTTCCACTGTCCATCCGTTGGCATGATCGATATAGACAGCATTCTCAGGGATATCAATCTCAGCATGATACTTGCCCGGCAGAACAGCATCGAAACGATATTCAGCAGCATCGGAAATGACCAGGCTGTACACTTCAGACGTCTCTTCATTGATCAGACGGACTTTGGTGTTTTTCAGTCCCTTTTCCCCTGCATCCTGAATGCCGTTATCATTCGCGTCGCCGAAAAGAACACCAGATACATAGCCGGGAGCAACGAGGCCGGCGTCCATGCCAGAATAGGTTTCACCCATGACGACGACAACCGGATCGCTGGCGCCTTCACCATTGCCTTTGGAAACAATGATATTGTTTTCGCCCAGCCTTGTGAAAGCATATCCATCAACAGCCTTCATGAAAATGCTGTAAGTTCCGGGAAATACTTTATCAAAGGTGTAGGTGCCCTTGGCATCCGTGCGTGTGCTGTCCACCACAGAGCCATCCTCTGCAAGCAGATTCACGGTCAGACCGGAAATGATTTTTTCATTGCCGTCCCTGACACCGTTGAAGTTGTCATCATAGAAGGCAGATCCTGTGACAGTTGCGTAATAGACTGCACCCACATTGACTTTGATGGATTCGCCTGCTCCAACCTCGATGTTCGTAACAGAGGCATCTCTGCCTTTTGCAGAGAACCGGTTGGCCTCCTCCCCGGTTCCGATGACGGTATAGAGGGAATCATCCTTGGGGAGATTGGCTTCCACCCGATATTTATTGTTGCGAAGTGCTCTGAAGATGTACGTGCCGTCCTGGCCTGTGGTGACGGTTCCGTAATCGTTTCCAGTATTGCCGCGATAGACCGTCAGTTTGACCCCGGCCATCGGCTGGTCGCCTTCATCAAAGATGCCGTTATAGTTGTAATCCTTGAAAGCGGTGCCATAGATGTTGCCCTCAGAGACAACACCAACATTCATCTCACTGATATTGCTCGTCTTGTCATAAATGATATTCCGGGCAGCAACACTCTTCCCGTCGGAAGTGAAAACAGAGCGGTTGTTTCCGCCTTTCTTGGAGGCAGATGTGAACATATACCCTTCAGGCAGAGAGACCTTGAATTTGTAATTGCCGTACCGGAGCTGTGTGAAGTTGAAATAACCGTCCTCACCGGTCAGGATCTGATAGGTCAGGCCATTGTGAAGACCAATCATCTCTACAAGCACGCCGCCCTGGCCGGGTTCGGATTCCTGACGGATTCCGTCGCCGTCATCAAGCCATACCTGGCCGGAAAAACCACAGGCCTTCGTTGCGCCGATACCAACACGATAGGTCTGGTCAACGTCTACATGAATCGGAGCGCTTTCCTGGTTCTGAGCACTCTGTCTGTTCATGATGCTCGACGAGAGGCTGTCACTGTACTTTCCTTTTTCACCATAACCATAGTAGACAGGAAGTGAGCTGCGGATGATATAGTCGCCGGCAGGAAGGTCGGTGAAAATGGCCATGCCATCGGAGCCGGTGATCGTTGACCCAACGATGCAGTCTTCATCACCTTTCAGAATCAGATCGACTTCGACATCGGCAAGATCTGCTTCATAAGGTCCGCATTCGCCATTGTGGTTGCCGTCGTTGAACACATGAACATCAATGCTTGCAGTTCCGTTCACGTCCTTGTGTTTCAGTTCACGCAGAGGAATAAACTGTTTTTCTGCATCATCGAGAAGCTGACTGTAGAGAGCATACTTTGTCAGATCCTCTTCAGGCATATTTGTATCCTCTGAGGCAGTCTGCTCAGCAGGAGTCTCACTCTCTTCAGCTTTGATTTCTTCTTTCTGTTGTTCTTCTTCGACATTCGTCGCAGTCTGCTCTTCTGTTTCGGGTGCCGCAGCAACGGTCTCCGGTTCCGGACCAGCTATTGCAGAAAGTGTACGGGACTCAGACAGATCCAGGCTCATCTGAGCAATCACCATATCATATCCATTTGTGAAGTTCCACTGATCCCCGCTGTATTCTCCCTGAGGCAGTTCCAGTGAGACCACATAGGAAGACGGAATCAGACCCTCAACAGAGAATGCGCCAGAGGCAGTCTTAGTTTCTTTTTTGCCTTCACCGCCTGTCACAGTGACCTGAATGCCATCCGGAACATTCAGAACTGTGCCTTCAATGGAAAGAAGTTTTTTCACGGTGATTTCATAAGTGGACAGGTCTGCATCCAGTGCAACTTCCCAGGTCAGTTTACCGGAACGGTTGATCTGTGTACCGTTGATGGCATTCAGATACAGAGAGGCAGGAAGGTTGATCTGGACTCTGTAGCGTCCAGCCGGAAGATCAATGGTTTTTACCGTTGAATCGCTGTTCGTTCCGGTTGCTACTTTGTCCTTGTCCTGGAAAACAATGTATTCAAGTGCCTCGGATTCTTCGGGCATCAGGAAAGCAAGCGCAAGATTACCAGCCTGTTCTTCCTCTTCGCTGCCTCTGTTCATCAAAGCAGCATCAGCTGATTCATCCGCGGGAGCAGTTGTCGGTTCAGCGGTGTGTTCTGCCGTCGGTTCAGCGTGCGGTTGTGCGGGCGGATCTGCGGTCGGTTCTGCTGTTGGCTCAGCCGTCGGCGGTGCAGTCGGAACTGCGGTCGGCGTTGCAGTCGGCTCAGCCGTCGGCGTTGCAGTCGGAACTGCGGTCGGCGTTGCGGTGGGTTCGGCTGTCGGTGTAGCAGGCACTTCAGTCGACGGATTTGCAGCAATCACGCCTGCACTCTGTGCCCGCGCATCAATGACTGTGATCTCATTGGAATTGCCACGGAACGGAATGACTGTGAATTCATATGTCTTTCCGTTTTCGGTATCTGTCAGAATGTAATCTCCAGAGGGAATCGGTTCCGCCAGAGAATATACGCCCTCATTGGATGTCTGGAAGGACATGGTAAAAACGTCTTCAGAAAAGAAGACATCCTGTGCATTATCTTTGGGCGCTGAAGTGATTTCGAATGTCCGTGCTCCATCTGCATAGACATCAAACAGACCAGAGTCGGCATAAGCAATAATATGAGCAGTGTTGTTGCAGCCGCTTGAAATGGCAATCGTATACCCTGCCTCTTCAACCTGATAGCCCTTGGTGATCGTTCCGGGTTCAGGAACAAGAGTCACTTCAGAACCGCTGGCAAGTGAAGCCTTTGTGCTCCCGAATGCGTTCACGGTCAATCTGCTGATACTTTTCCCATCCTGATATACAGTAAATGAGCCTGCGATCGCCTCGGAACGCCATTCGCCGGTCGGCAGAAGCGTCATTCCATACAGACTCACTTCCAGCGTCGTATCATTTGCGTCTGCCATGGCGATGGGCATGAACAGAGTCAAAAGCATTGTCATGCACAAAACGAGGCTTACACATTTTCTCATACAGCGGGTTCCTCCCAAAAACAATTGGAGCATTTCAATAAACAAAATACTCCAATATTGATATTAATTGATCCGACATGGATTGTCAATAAAAATACACGGTCAATGCACCCTCAGAGCCTGATCCTGCCGTATGTGCATCAGTCAGCTTCAGCCTCTGTTTCTCCTGATGGTTCTTCGGATTCCTCAGCGATATCGGTTTTACTGACCAGCGCTGTTTCTATACGATGATCTTCCAGTTTTTCAACAAGAATATGCAGTCCGTACAGATCAACCTCAGGATGACTTCCATCTTTCGGGATCGTAGTCAGCTGATTGAAAACCATGCCGCCCAGCGTATCATAGTCTTCATCTTCCGGCAGTTCGACATTCAGCTGCTCCGCAATATCCTCCAGCGTCGCAGCACCGGATATTCTCCACAGATTCGGCCCCACCTGCACAATTTCCACTTCCGCCTGCGGGTCGAACTCGTCATAAATGTTGCCGACAATCTGTTCGAGCAGGTCTTCCATGGTCACGATTCCGCTCATTCCGCCGTATTCATCCACAACGATCGCCATATGCATTTTTTTCTTCTGCATATTTCGAAACAGCACATCAGCAGCCACATGCTCCGGAACAAAATAGGCTTCGCGCAGAAGACTCCGAATCGGTTTTGGTTCCTTGCGATGCGTATTCAGAAGATAATCCCGCGTGCTGAGAATGCCAATAATATCATCAATGTCCTGGTCATAGACCGGGAACCGGCTCAACCCGGTATCGAGAATCGTTTTGATGACAGTCTCCCTGTCATCCCCGACCCAAATGCTTGTAACGTCCGTCCGATGGACCATGATGTCTTCTGCTGTCTGATTATTAAACTCGAAGATGTTCTCGATCATTTCCTTTTCGTTTTCTTCAATGGCGCCGGTTTCACCGCCCATATCAACCATTTGAAGAATATCATCTTCGGTGACTTCATCTTCCTGCGGGAGCTCTGAACCTGTCAGTCCCGACAGGAATCGAACCATGACATCAACCATCCATACCGTGGGACTCATGACTCCAGCCAGAAAGCGAACCATGGGAGCCGTACGCTTTGCTGTCTTCTCCGCGAATTTCGTTCCCCTGAACTGTGGAATCGCAAACCCAAACACCTGGAAGCACAGCATCAGCAGCAGTTCAACTGCAAGCAGCACGATCAGTTTAATATATATATTGTTCCAGGCAGCAGGAAGCTGTTCGGAGATCATGGGTAAAAAGATATAAGCTGCAATTCCTCCCGCAAAAAGGACACACAGGTTTCTGCAGATTCGAAGGGCAAGTATATATTTCTTCGGTTCCTGAATCATCTGACTCAGTTTTTCACCGAGACGAACCGTATCTTCTTCATCCGGTTTCGGAGCATCCTCATGCATTGTGTTCAGTGCAGCTTCAGCGTTTGCCAGATATGCATGTGCCAAAATCAGAATACACAGGCATGCTATCGGACCGCCTATCGGGTCTGATGCCAAAAAAATCACCTCTTTAAATATTGGGAAACATCAGTTTCCTATTGAAATAGTATAACATGAGTACTACAAAAACGCAAAATTTACATCGACTCCAGAAGCGCTGTTTCTGTCATCTGTGCGGCTTCAGCGTCTGTCAGCACTCTTGCATATTTCATGGATGAAGAAAAATCGTTTGCGGGATAGACCGCATACATTCCATGTTTGTGGAACTCTTCTTTGTCCCAGTCATGAAAAGCCTCACAGCAGATATGCCGGTCAAAAAAGCAGTCAATCATCACTGTTTTTGCAAAGCTTCTCCAGGGTCTTCCCAGATATACAGAACCATCCGGCACATTCTCCCGCAGGAAGCGGCACTGATGGAAGACATATCCAAAAGCCTGCCCCTCCGGGGTGGATGCCGCGGTACAATAACCGACATAAGGTGTTTCCCTGCATCCGCGTCCGTCAACAGAAACAATATCACACTGTTCAAACCACGCGGCCGCACCCCCAAAGATAAAATCAATGTCGCCGCTGATCCTGTCTCTTCGATAGACATGCCTCTGCGGTTTTCTCGGTGCAAACTGTTTTGGGCCGGTAAAGCCACCTTTGATCACTTCAGTCGGCGGAAGTGGTGCAGTAAACAGCGTGTCCTGGTAAGAGACAAGACAGCAGTCTTCACAGAGCAGAAAATCGCCGTCTGCATAAAGTGCAATACACTGCCCTGCTTCATCTCTTGGACCGCAGTCATTGCGGATGGTCATAGCGCGAAGTGTGATGTAATCGGCATCTGTGCGCAGCGTCGCGGTTCGAAAGGTTCCCCGCTTCACTCCGTCATCAAGGATGTCTGTCGCTCTGTCATTCCAGGTAATGACTGTTTTTTCAGCCCCACATCCCTCAATGGTGGTATGTGGTCTCGTGATTTCCACTTTCTCATGAAAAACACCTTCTGAAAGATGCAAAACGGCATCCTGGCCATCATCGGGAATGCTTTTGACCGCATCAGTGATGGATGCTCCGGGGCGAATGCTGATCTCATATCCTGCCATTTCTTTCTACCAATCCTTTCAGAGTGCATTATATCAGATTTTTCAAATGTCTGGGGAGACCTGTACCAATTCATTTTTCATCAACGCGAAATCCATCTCTCCGCTGCAGAATAAAAGAAAATGCTTTCTATACTTGTACACTCCTTTTTTTCCTGTTATAATTAAGTCTGATATTCTGAAAGGGGTTCGATTATGATGGAATTGTTTTATAAGCTTGTCGGTGTCGCCAGTGCAGTTGCTGAAGAAGCTGCTGCTGCCGCAGGAACCACTGCAACTGCTGCAACTGCTACTGCAGAAGAAGTGGCAGAGATCAATCCTGTCGTTTCTATTATCACGACACTGCTGCCCATGGTTCTGATCTTCGTTGTTTTCTATTTTATGTTGATCCGTCCGCAGCAGAAAAAAGACAAGCAGGTTAAAGAGATGCTGAACAATCTGAAGGTGTCTGACCGTGTCTGCACCATTGGCGGCATCTATGGAACGATCACTCAGATCAAGGATGACACCGTAACACTGGCTGTTGGCAATCAGAACATGACAATGGTGATCGCACGCTGGGGTATCAGAAGCGTCGAGGAAGTCACAATCGAAAATGATTCTGAATCCTTGAATTGACAATCATACAATGCAAAAGCCCGCGAATCTGCGGGCTTTTTATGAAACAGGGGGTAAAGAACCATGCTGTTTATTGGAATCTGTGGTGCAAGCGGCAGCGGTAAGTCCACTCTGGCGGACGAACTCAAAGCAAGAATCGGTGAACGCTGCTTTGTTTTGCAGCAGGATGCCTATTATCTGGATCACCCCAACCTTTCCTTTGAGGAACGCAAGCTCCTGAACTATGACGAGCCTGAGATCTTTGATCATGATCTTCTGCTTTCCGATATCCAGACGCTGATGCGCGGCGAACCGATTACAAGGAAAAGATACAACTACGCTGAGCACTGCCGTGCTGACTCCGATGAACTCATCTGGCCCCGTGATGTCATGATCCTTGAAGGAATTCACTGCTTTCATGATGAGCGTCTCAGAGACCTGATGTATCTGAAACTGTACATGAAAGTTGAGCCTGATATCTGTCTGCTCCGTCGAATTGAGCGGGATATCAAAGAGCGCGGACGTGACATTGACGGCATTGCTTCCCAGTATCTGACTACAGTGAAACCCATGTATGACAAGTATATCCGAAACTATGTCAATTATGCTGATGTCATCGTCGCAGGCGGCGGCAGAAACGCACGCATTGTCGATATTCTTGCAGGTTATGTTCAGGATGAGCTGAGCAAAAGAGGCTTTTTCTGATCGCCTGCTCTAAGAAAGAGAAAGCGCCGGATTTCCGGCGCTTCTTTTAATCGATAATTCCCACCATATGAAAGTCTTTGGTCCATCTGGTCAGCGGTGCAGGTGCACCGGCAATCAGCCTGCCTGCATACTTTTCACCCACTGAATCTGCAGGTGATGATGTACACATGGCCGCCGCGTCTTCAGGTCGGAGACCAAACAAATGAATCAGGTTTTCAAAAGCTCTGTGCATGGTCAAGACTGATCCGGCAAGGGTTCCGTCTTTTAGGCGTGCTTCACTGCCATGAACATAAACAGCCTGTCCGCCAAGAGCATATTCCCCGTCCGGCATTCCCGCAGCTTCCATGGCGTCCGTGATTGCGACTGCATGCTGCGGGCCTTTGCATTTTGCAATCATCCTGACAATATCTCTGTGCAGATGAACACCATCACAGATCATTTCGCAGTAAAACCGGTCGTCTGAAAGCCCGGCTCCGGGGACGCCCGGTGCCCGGTGAAGAATCGGTGTCTGGGCATTGAATGTGTGCGTAATATGATCGGCTCCCCAATCCCCGGCCTGGTGGACCTGTTCAGCCGTCGCACTGGTGTGTCCGATGGAAACATGTACGCCCATTGCCGTAGCAGCACGTATAAAGCTCTCCGCTCCTTCTTTTTCAGGTGCGACTGTGATCAGGCGCACACATTCCGGATGATTGCCCGTCATTTCATTGAATTTCTCCACAGAAGGATCCGTGAAAAACTCTTTTCGCTGTGCACCGGCTTTTGCTTCCTGAAGAAACGGAGCCTCCATATGCGCGCCAAGCACCATGCAGCCGTTCACTTCCGGCCGCAGCATGACGTTGCGGATCCCGTCCACCGCTTTTCGCGTATCTTCCACCGAGGCAGACATGGTTGTCGGGCAGAAGGCGGCTACACCCTCATGATACAGATCCCGACTCATGGAACGAACAGCTTCTTCACCCTGCATGGTGTCATGTTTCCGAAATGCGTGAATATGGACGTCCACGAATCCGGGAAGAATGATATCGCCCTTCACATCTGTGATCTGCTCATACAAACCGGCTTCCAGATGATATCCAATCTCATGAATACGGCCATTGAATACACGAACATCAGGCCCTTCAACGAATTTCCCATCCATGAACAGCTTCCCGTTTCGAACAATCACACCATTTCTCCCCTTTCCTTTCTATGAAAAATGCCCGATAAACGGGCATTTTTCATAGGCAGAGATCAATTATTTGTCGTAGTTGACAACCAGAGCAAACTCGTCAGCTTTCAGAGATGCGCCGCCAATGAGGCCGCCGTCAATCTCAGGCTGAGCCATCAGGCCCTTGACATTGGAGGGCTTCATGGAACCGCCATACTGAATTCTCACAGCATCGGCAACTTCCTTGCCATAACGGCCTTCGACCGTCTTGCGAATGACACCGATGGTCTCGTTCGCCTGCTCATCCGTAGCAACAAGGCCTGTGCCGATAGCCCAAACAGGTTCATATGCAATGACGATCTGCTTGACTTCTTCGTCAGTCAGTCCGTTGAGAGCAATCAGAGTCTGATAGGCAACAAGCGCATCAGTATAACCGTCAACGCGCTCATCCTTCTTCTCGCCCACGCACACAATCACTTTCAGGCCAGCCTTGACAGCAGCCAGAACGCGCTTGTTCACCGTGAAGTCCGTCTCACCAAAGTACTGGCGGCGTTCGGAATGTCCGATGATCACATATTCTGCACCAGCAGCTTTGAGCATGGCAGCAGACAGTTCACCGGTGTAGGCACCGCTCTCCATAAAGTGCACATTCTGTGCACCAACCTTAATATTGCTTCCTTCAGCAGCAGCCTTGACCGTAGCAATATCTACAGCAGGAACGCAGACAACGACATCACATGCAGCATCCTTGACAAGGGGCTTGAGCGCTTCCACCAGTTCTTTGGCTTCCTGGGGAGTCTTGTTCATCTTCCAGTTACCGGCAATAATCGGCTTACGCATAATGGGTACTCCTTCTTTCTACAAATTGTTCCCGCGAAGGATAAGCCTTTGCGGGAACAGAAATCATTACTTTTCGTCCAGGCAGGCAACACCGGGCAGGGTCTTGCCTTCAAGGAATTCGAGGGATGCGCCGCCGCCGGTGGAGATATGCGTCATCTTATCAGCAAGTCCCATCTGCTCAACAGCTGCAGCACTGTCGCCGCCGCCAATAATGGTCACAGCGTTGCTCTCTGCCATGGCCTTGGCCACAGAAAGGGTGCCCTGTGCCAGGGTGGGATTCTCGAAAACGCCCATCGGTCCATTCCAGACAACCGTAGCGGCTGTACGAACAGCTTCAGCATACAGTTCCTGAGTCTTCGGTCCGATATCCACGCCTTCCATGCCATCGGGGATCTGATCAGCAGCAACCACACAGGTCTCCACAGGAGCATCGATCGGATTCGGGAATTCCTTGACGCAGACAGTGTCAACAGGCAGAAGAAGCTTTACGCCCTTTTCTTCCGCTTTCTTCATCATGTCCTTGCAGTAATCGATCTTGGTCTCATCCAGCAGAGAGTTGCCAACACCGTATCCCTTGGCCTTCAGGAACGTGAACGCCATGCCGCCGCCGATGATCAGCGTGTCAACCTTTTCAAGCAGGTTGGAAATCACGTTCAGTTTGTCTTCAATCTTTGCACCGCCCAGAACAGCGACGAAAGGACGGTCAGCATTTTCAAGAGCCTTGCCCATGACGGACAGTTCTTTGCCGATCAGATAGCCAGCCACATTGGGGGATGTGAAGGCAGTAACGCCGGCAGTGGAGCAGTGTGCACGGTGGCAGGAACCGAAAGCATCATCCACATAACAGTCAGCCAGGGAAGCAAGTTCCTTGGAGAAATCTTCGATATTCTTGGTTTCTTCCTTGCGGAAACGGGTGTTCTGGAGAAGCACCACGTCGCCATCCTTCATAGCAGCAACGGCTGCCTTTGCATTCTCACCGACAACGTTGTCGTCATCAGCAAACACAACATTTTTGCCCAGCAGTTCAGAAAGACGCACTGCCACAGGAGCCAGAGAGAACTTGGCTTCCGGACCATTCTTCGGCTTGCCCAGATGGCTGCACAGAATCACTTTGCCGCCGTCCTTGATCAGCTTTTCAATGGTGGGAAGAGCTGCCACGATACGCTTATCGTTGGTGATCTTGCCATCTTTCATGGGGACGTTAAAGTCGCAGCGTACAAGAACCCGCTTGCCGCTTACCTGAATGTCGTCAACTGTCTTCTTGGCCATGTTGATTAACACGCTCCTTGTCGTTGATTGTCTTGGAATTATGTTCCGTAGCAGATGATATCACGTTTATCGCCCTGTGACAAGCATTTCCGACGATATTGTTAAATTTCTGTCGAAGCTTTCATCCAGGGAATGTCAGCACTTATACCTCTACAATTTCGATCCCCTGCATCGCGCGATCGATCAGGTTCTCAGAATCCAGACCGGCCTCTGCCTTCAGGATCGTCTCCATTTTCGGATGGGTTGCAGGATGCCGCGGAGTAAACACAGTGCAGCAGTCCTCATAGGGAAGAATCGACGTATCATAGGTACCGATCTTTGTGGAAATCTCGGTAATCTCTGACTTGTCAAACCCAATGACCGGGCGAAATACGGGCATATGCACAACAGCATTTGTTGCATTGAGTGCATCCATGGTCTGACTGGCAACCTGCCCGATGGATTCTCCTGTAATCAATGCGCCGGCATGTTCCTTTTCTGCGCACTTTTCGGCAATCCGCATCATGTAGCGCCGCATGATCAGGGTTGTATAATCGCTCGGACATTTCTCATGAATGGCCATCTGGATTTCTGTAAACGGAACGATATAAACCCGAATGCCGCAGCAGGACTTGGAAAGGATCCTTGCCAGATCCAGGACCTTTTCCTTTGCACGGTCGGAAGTGTATGGATAGGAGTGAAAATGGACAGCAGAGATCTGTACACCCCGCTTGGCAATCATCCACCCTGCAACCGGCGAATCAATGCCGCCTGAAAGAAGCAGTGTTGCCTTTCCATTTGTTCCGACCGGCATGCCTCCGACGCCCATCACGACACGCACATACAAATAAGCCTTGTCCCGGATCTCAACATTCATGACATGATCCGGATGATGCAGGTCCACCTGCAGTTCCGGACACTGTTCAAGAATTTTAGCACCAATCTCCATATTGATTTCAGGAGACTGCTTTGGATACTGCTTGTCGGATCTGCGTGAACTGACTTTAAACGTGCCTTTCAAGCCGTGCATCATCTCCACGGCCTGCATGGAAATCGCATCAAAGTCATCTTTTTCCATTTCAATCGCGGGACACACGCTGTGCACCCCGAACACCTTCGAAGCAGATTCCATTGCCGCTTCAAGATCCTGAGCATCACTGATCAGGATTCTTCCATCGTGCAGCCATACTCTGGCACCGAGCGGAGCAACTGCGTCCTTGACACGACCCACAAGTGCCTTGAGAAAATAGGGCCTGTTGAGGCCCTTTAAAAAGATTTCGCCGTAGCGAACCAGAATCAGTTCCCGCATCGTATTGTCTCCTTCATCCGTCATCTGCGCGTATATGCCTTGAGCATCTGGTAATGCACCCTGACTCTCTCGATGGTAAAGTCGATGTCCTCTTCACTGGTCTGAGGAGACAGACTGAACCGCAGTGCACAGTCCGCCTGCTGCGTGGACAGCCCCATGGAGGAAAGGACAGGCGATATTTTCTGCTTGTGACTGGCACATGCAGATCCGGCAGAAACAAAGATTCCGTCCCCTTCCAGTGCAAAGAGCATGGTCTGAGAACGCACCGGCATCAAAGATACATTCAGGATATGCGGACAGCATGCCGGACTGTCCAGCTGAGGACCGTTCAGTTTCGCCTCGGGAATCGCATTGGAAATGCCTGTCCAGAGCTGACGTTTGCGTTCCATCATCCACTCTGCTCCATGGGCCGGATAATGCTCGACCGCTGCGCCAAGAGACAGAATGCCGACCGTATTCTCAGTACCAGACCGAAGTCCGTTTTCCTGGCCTCCGCCGTATCCGATCGAAGCAATTTTATGATCCTTGCGGAAGATCAGCGCACCGATTCCTTTCAGTGCATGAATCTTATGGCCGGAAAGCGCATAGCTCTGTATGCCCAGCCGATGAAACTGAATCGGCACACGGAGAAATCCCTGTACCCCGTCGACATGAATCGCTGCGGACGGGGCAAGCCGGTCACGCATGGCACAGATTTCCTGCAGCGGCTGAATCGCACCGCTTTCATTGTTGACCTGCATGATGACAATCATGGCAACAGTTGAATCCAACTGCTTTTCCAGCTGCTCAAGATCGGCGCAGCCATCCGGCCCGGCCGCAATCGTTTCGACCGTGTATCCCAGTCGTTCAATGGCCTGGGTGCAGGCTGACACAGCCGGATGTTCCCCTGCAAAGATGAGGACGCGACCGGATGACCGACGCGTCTTCAAATGGCCCAAAACAGCCAGATTATCTGCTTCTGTTCCACATGATGTAAAAACGAGGGAATCATTGTCGGCCCCTGCTGCATGCAGCACCGTCCTGCGGACTGCCTCCACTTCTTTCTGTGTTTCCATGGAGGGTTTATACAGTGCAGAGGGATTGAACCAGGATTCCCGCATGGCATGTTCAACCGCCTGAATCACGGGCTCGGAAGGCTGTGTTGTCGCAGAATTATCCAAATAGATGAATGTTTGCATGCCTGATTAATTCTCCTGATATGCGCCATAGGGCAGGTATGCCTTGATGTAGTCCACCATTTCGGGCACTGGTTCAAAAATAATCAGCCGCTTGTTGCTGTCCTTTGAAAAATAGAAATAGTACAGTTCCGCTTCACGGTTAAGGAACCAGCGGTTCTGCTTGACTCCTTCCATGGTCACATAACGATGGAACGAGCCGCTGGAAACCTTGCCGAATGCATCCACATTGGCAATCTTGAGAGAGCCGAGTGATTTGCGCTTTTTATTGTTGTATACCTGTGCAAAATCAAGGACTCCGTTTGTAAACGTGTATTCATATTCTGTGCGAAGGCGGTCCCTGTACAGGAACAGAAGTGCAGCAATGCCGCCGTTAATCAGAAAAAGGATCAGATCGAAGATGCTGAAATTACCGGAAGTGACCGAATACACAACACCGTTAATCTCAATCACGGCTATGAGCGCAGATACAACCATGATCACAGCGGAAAGATAATACATAATCTCTTCGGGAACACGGTTCTTCTTAATCACAACATCTTCGCGAAAACGGTCCATCATTTTGAAACACCCCTTCATAAACGTTTTAAACGTACATTAAACAGCGCCTAGAACAATAATCCAGAAAACGGCCACAACGATGCCGACAATACTGCCAATGAACACTTCAAATGGGGTATGACCTACGATTTCCTTCATTTCCTCGTCTGAAATCGGACGGCCTTCCATAATAAAACTGGCGAGAATATCATTGATTGCTTTTCCCTGACGTCCTGTTTCCCTGCGAACTCCAGCTGCATCATACATCACAATCGAACCGAAAGCGCAGCAGGCAGCAAACAGTGCTGAATCGGTTCCTTCACGCATAGCGACCATGATGGTCAGTGCCACCACCATCGCAGTATGTGAACTGGGCATCCCGCCTGCGGCAAAAAACCGACTCCAGTCAATCCGTTTTGTTACAATGGCAGTGAAAGGAATTTTCAGGGCCTGTGCAACAAACCAGCCTGTGACTGCGGCCAAAAAACAGCTGTTGGTCAGAACACCTGCGAGCCAGTCCATAGACTCCCCCATTTCTTGATCAGAATCCATATTATTGTACTCTGTGGAGCATCTTCAGTGCAAGGTCTTTAAAGAAATTTCCGCTGGTGCCAAAAATGTGCAGCGCAGAGATGGCCTCATCCGTCGTTCGTTCGAGGTCTGCTTTTGTCCCGTTAACGCCGCGCAGTGCGATCCAGGTCTGTTTTCCCGCCTGATCATCCAGGCCCGTTCTTTTTCCAAGCACAGCTGCATCACCCTCGACATCAAGCAGATCATCCATCATCTGAAACGCAAGACCGAGTTTCTGTCCAAACTGAATCCCCGCTTCGATCTGATCACGGGAGGCGCCTGCAAGCATCAGTCCTGCTTCCATCGGTGCCGTGAGAAGGTCCGCTGTCTTATGCAGGTGAATATACCGCACGGTTTCTTCCGTCACCGGTTTGTTTTCCATCGTGACATCCACCGTCTGGCCACCGACCATCCCTGTGACGCCTGCACGTCTCATCACGCACAGCGCCGCAGCTGCAGCTCTTCCATCCGGATGGAGCACCGCTTCACGAAGCATGATCTCAGATGCTGCCGACAGCAGGCCGTCTCCCGCAAGAATCGCTAGATCTTCGCCAAATGCAACATGGCATGACGGTTTGCCGCGGCGCTCGTCATCATTATCCATCGCAGGAAGATCGTCATGGATCAGCGAATAGGTATGGATCATTTCAAGCGCACAGGCAAAAGGAAGTGCACGCTCCGTCTTGCCGCCGCCCATATCGCAGGCTGCGAGAAGCATTACAGGACGCACCCTCTTGCCCCCTGCTGAAAGCGAGTAGCACATCGGATCAAGGATTCTTTGAGGAATAAATCCCAGACTTTTCAGAGTGTCGGTCAGGTGTTCCTCCACCATTTTCAGATATTCATCATAGGACAGCATAGGATTCCTCCACGTCAGATCAGATGTCACCGTTCTCTACAGGAATAAACCCTTTTTCCACTTCCATCGCAGGAACCTCTTCCGGCTGGCCGGAAGCATCCTTCTGTATCATGGACAGCCGCTGTTTGGCGCTGCCAAGCTCTTTCTCAAGGGCCGTCAGCATCTGAACTCCCTGCTCGTATTTTTTCATGGATTCTTCCAGGCCCAGCTTGCCCTCTTCGAGCTGCGCTGCGATGGTTTCAACTTCTGCAAGGCGTTCTTCAAATGTCATCGTTTTTTCCATTCTTTTCCACCTCTGTCTCTGTGCGCTGCACATGTACCAATCCGTCATGAAAATGAAGAGTCATGGACTCAGGGGCTGACACAGCGCTTTGAACAATATGACTTCCGCTTGTGACGAATGCATATCCTCTCTCGAGCACCCCGCTCGGATTCATTGCATGCATTTTGGCCTGCAGTTCCCTGATGCCGGTGTCCATTCGATGGATGTGCTGAGTGATCGAATTGTGCATGAATACTTTTCTGTCAGCCATCACCCGCTCGAGCGCAATGATCTGCTTTTCCGGAGAGCACAGAACCATGCGCCTGGACAGCTGATCGATTCTTTCCTGTGCTTCCTCCGGGATACGGTGAGATGCATCCGTCAGCTTAGCACGGGCAGCTTCAATATCGAACTGCCGAGTGTTCAGTGTCATAT
>R21__coassemble_546_pt1 | contig 30402 bp, 31 predicted proteins | sample R21__metabat2_high_PE_034 | metagenome-assembled genome bin R21 | reverse complement strand
CTTCGCCTTCCAGCGGCGTCAGGCTTCCCGGTCTGCCGGGCACATTGGTCTGGATGCTCCGTTCCAGCGGAATGGTGATGGGCGGCTGCTCCGTCACATGGATGCCGTAGGGGCGGCAGTCCACCCCGTTCCAGAGAAAATAGTCCTGCATGAGAAAACCTCCAAATACTTCAAAAAGCCGCCTTTTGACGGACGGCCCTTTGGCGGTTGATTGTGACCAGTCGATTCTGCGGATGACGTCGATGCCGTGGATCGCCGCGAGGGTTGAGCCGTTTGACCAGGCGACATGAATGCCGCCCGCGTCGTCCACAAACATAACCTCTCCGGTCAGTCCGGGAACCATGTCCTTGCGTGGTTCCTCAAACATCTGAACAAGCTCCACGCGGCATCCGGAAGGATAATCCTCCCGGAGTTTTTTCAGCACTTCCGGCCTGATCTGCATCATGAATCCCATGGCGTTTCCTCCTTCCGTTGAGGTAGCAGTATTACTCACTCTGACCGCCCGGAAAGTCAAGTTAAATCAGGCCATCCGGCAAAACAGGCATGAGAAGAGCGCTGCCCGTTTATAGAGCAGCGCTAGCTTAGTATCTATGTCATTTACTTGCCAAGCCGGGCAAGGGCATCGACGGCATCCTGATTTTCGTACCCGGCGGCCTCCTGATAAAGCTCTATCGCTTTATTCAGATTCTGTTCCACACCGAGGCCCTGTTCGTAAAGAACACCGAGTTCATATCCGGCAGCGACGACGCCTGTGGCGGATTTGTTTTCGGATGCTTCTACTGAGGCAAAGAGCTCTGCCGCTTTACCGTAGTCCTGTTCCACCCCGAGTCCCTGTTTATACAGCAAGTCCAGGTAGTATCCGCTTGTCAGATCGCCGGCCTCCACGCCCCTGGCATAGTATTCAGCGGCTTTCTCATAATCCTGTTCCACACCAAGCCCCTGCTCATATACCATACCAACGTATCGGGCCGCTTTCATGCTTCCGGCTTCGCAGGCCTCCAGAAAAAGCTGAAGCGCTTTTTCGTAGTCCTGATCGACACCATCGCCGTTCATGTAGGCGATGCCTTCATTGAGCGTCTGCATGGAACCGCCTTCTGCACCGTTGCCTCGTCCACCGCTCCGAGGCCCCTCAGCTACCGCGCTCACACAAGCTGTCATCAGTGACAGAGCCATGAAAAAGACAATGATTCTCTTCATGCGGCGCCTCACTTGCTCTGCTCAAACAGCCAGTCGCGGACAGCTTCCAGCTTATAGGCATAATCGAAAGATGTCATGTGTTCTCCGGCACCGCTTCCGGCAGTCTGGCCTTCCGCGAGCGTCGTCCCCAAGGTGAAGGTTACGAAGTTCGCGCTGTTTCCTTCCGTCAGCATTGCAGCGACAGCCGCTTTCTGCGTTTCGGCGTCGTCCTGCGCGCTCCACTCCGCATGGCTGTAGGCAGCTCCGTCCGCATCGAACAGGGCCAGAAGCTCAGCCTGACCGGCGGACGCCTTGGGATCGCCGGCAGAGACCACATAGAAAAAGTTCTTCTGTTCCAGTCCGCTCAGCAGGCTGGTGTTCCACTGACTGCCGACAAACAGATAGGCGGCAAAGAAGTCCGGATATTCGATGCTCAGATGGAATGAGGTCATGCCGCCCATGGACTGGCCGGTCGTATAGATCCTGTTTGTGTCGATGGCGTAGGTTTCCGTCAGTGACTGAAGGAGGCGCATGGCCACATCGATCTGGCTGGAATGATTGAAGTTGTCGTCCACAACCGTTTCGGTGAAGACAGGCACCACTACAAAGGCAGGATGCTTGGCCTGCTCCTCCTCCGTCGCCCAGATCAGACCGCCCCAGCCCTGTGTCAGCACATAATCCGTGCCGCGCCCGACAGCGCTGGCATCCGGAATGAACTGGATCATCGGATAGCTCTGTGACGCATCATAGTTTTCGGGAATATACAGCTGATACTGCAGGCTGGTGCCGGTTGCGGTGTCTTCATAGGAAAGCAGCTGGAACTTGGGGGCCACTTCAGCAATCATGGTCTGTAGCACGGTATCGCTGGATTTGTCGGTGCCGCCTCCGTTGCCGCCACGCATACCGCCTTGTCCGCCGCCATTGCCGCCGCGACCGCCGCCATGGCCTTCAGCAAAAGCAGCGCCAGCCATGCAGAGCAGAGAAAGGGCAAGAACCAATGAGATGACCTTTTTCATAAGGAAAATCCTCCTCTTTCATCATTCCATGCACGCGTTGACCCACGCGATAAAATTCTCCGTGGCGGAACCGGTGCGTTCAGCTTCAGTGTGTCCCTGTCCCCAGACGGAATCAAAGGCAACGCTGGTTTCCTCGCTGTACGCCGCTGCAGCAAGCGCCAGATCGATCTCCGTACACAGGGCGGTATCACCTTGGTTGATCCCGGTGCGGATGCGCCAGCAGGTTGCGGGTGCGCTTGTCTGATATCCTGCGTAAGCGGGAGACAGATAATACATCGGATTGTACATGTTCACGCGGACATCCACCGTATTGCCCAGAGCGTCCTGCCTGGAAAGATCGGTGATGAACGCTTCCTCGTATTCACTCCCGGCCACCAGTTTTGCCAGGATCGCATCAAAGTGCGCTCCGCTGCCGTCGCCATAGCCGAAGAGCGTGTTTTCGCCCTGGCCCGCATCCAGCTGATCAAAGGCAGCGATGCTCTTGGAAGCGTTTTTCAGCGTCTGGGTGAAGGCGGCAACGCTGGTAATGGTCACGGTATTGGTTGCCTCGTCCCAGGTCACCCATTCGCCGTTGGCGTTCAAGGCGTCGATGTAATCCTGTTTGGTTTCATAGGTGCCGCTGAGAGACAGAGCGGAAGATGCGTTCTCCGTGCGGGCAATGCCGTCTATTGCTTCGTAATCAATGCCTTTGGTCTGTTCCGCGTCCGGGCCGCCGAGATCCCCCTCGGGCAATTCGCCGTTTTCAAAATCCGGCATCTGACCCTCTGCCTGTCGGCCAAATCCACCGAGGTTGCCGTCGTTTTTTTTGCCGCTCATGCCGCCGCGCCCGCCCATGCGACCGCCAAAGCCGCCGGAGGAAGACACGGTATACGGGAATTCGGTATCGCTGAGAAAATGCTCCAGCGAGGTTTCGATAACTTCTTTCACATAATCATAGTAGCTGCCGCTCTGATAAATGCCGTCTTCACTCTCGACAAGCGTCAGCGCGTTGCCTTCTTCATCCGTCAGACCCAGCTGATTGATGTATTCCGCAAAGGCCAGCGCCATGCCATCGGAATATGCCTGGTTTTCCTCACTCAGGTCGCCGCGGGTGTTGCCCATGTTCCATTCATAGGCTTCATCCGCCACATCCAGATTGGTGATGGGGCACCAGCACATGCTGCCCTTCACAGCATCGCTTTCTGTCATGACCGCCCCGATGGCTTCCAGATAGGGATCATACAGTGCGCTGTTGCCTGTAGCGCCAATCAGGGCACTCTGGGCGCCGCCGCCGCTCATGCCCAGGGAGAAAATGCTGTTCATATCGCCGGGAAGCAGATCCGCGTTGTAACGTGTGTACCGGATGGCGGCTTTAAAATCGGTCACTCCGGCAGGAGCCCCGTCATTCCGCCCACGGGCTCCGGCGAAAATCACAATCATGCCGGCGTTCGTATAATCCGAAATGCTGCCGTAGCCCATGGAGCTGCTGTAGCCTGTCGGCGCGGCCATGGCAGAATAGCCGGGCGTATTCACCGGCAGGATCAGCGGCGCGGTGACAGCGGTATACTGCCCGATGGCTCCCGCTTCATTCACGGTGCAGGTATAGGTTCCATCGCCGTTATCTGAGGCTGTAAAATAAACGCCGGGGACAAAGATACCCATGGTCTCATAGCTGCTGTCAGCGGGGCTGGCCGCATAGGACAGGCCCACCTGCCAGTACACATCGTCGGACGCCTCATACTGCCATTTTGTCATGTCAATCTTCGGCAAGGCGGTTTCTTCATCAGCAGAAGCTGCAGAAAACGTACCGAAAAGCATCATTGCCGCTAGGATCAGCGCGAGCAATTCTTTCATCGTCATTTCCTCCTGTGTTTTGAATTGATATCCGGTCTTACGCTTCCGCTGCTCGATATCACATACGTAGTGTAGCACAGAAAACTTAAAAATATCTTGAAATTCATGTGAATGTTTGTTGAATTGTGCCAATAACATCCCTATGATGGCTGCTGTTGCGCTTTTCGCGGATTATACGTATTTGTTGTTTTATTTCAAAAATGTGTTTTAATAGCCTTGACATCACAGCGTGTGCTGAAAAGCAAATGACTTTTCAGCACAGGCTTCTTTTGACCAATTGTTTGTATGACAGTGGATTATAGAACCGTACGTGCAGTAAGACACATCCGCTTCACAGGCTGGCTCGACATTAAGATCTGAGGGCACGTTCATGCATGACGTGAGTTTTTTCAGTTTGCAGTGCAATTCAAGACAAGAACTTGAGTATAAGTTCATACCTGGTCTATAATGAGTCAAATGAAAAAGCAGCTATATCGAAATGGGTGGAGGTGGATTATGGAATTCAGAAGAATCTTTGATACGATTCCTGAGCAGTTTGATCAGTTCAGACCGAGATACAGCCTGGAATTGTTCGAATACCTGATTCAATACGCAAAGATTTGTCCGGAAATGAGCGTTCTGGAGATCGGGCCTGGTACTGGGCAGGCGACTGATCCGATTCTGCAAACAGGTTGTGATTATCATGCCATAGAGCTCGGTGAACACCTCTGTGCGATGATGAGCGAAAAGTATGATCGCTTTACCAATTTTCATATTGTGAATGATGATTTCATCACGCATGATTTTGGACAGCAGCAATTTGATATGGTTTATTCTGCCGCATCCATTCAGTGGATTCCGGAACAAATCGCATTCTCAAAAACTTTTGAGCTGTTAAAGCCCGGTGGAATTCTGGCTATGATGTTGACAAAATCCGATTACAAATCAACAAACGAAGAACTCTATGAGAAGATTCAAAGACTGTACGACCAGTATTACAAGCCGGACATTCCATATACACATGGCGGCTTCAAATATGATCATGCTTCAAACTATGGCTTTGTAGATTTCGAGAAGCGTGATTTTCATGGAAGACGTGAATTGAATCCGGATGAATATGTGTCTTTTTGCGGCACCCACTGTGATCATATTGTCATACCGGAACCCTATAAGACAGCTTTTTTTGAAGGGCTCCGAAAAGTGGTTGCGGAAAACGGCGGTAAAGTTGTCTTTGAGGATACATATGTTCTGTATCTGACCAGAAAACCGTTGACCGCAACATCAGAAAAATGATTGATCTCACGCAAATATGGCGGGAGATGAAAACAGAAAAGGAAAAAACAATGAATCATTCAGGTTTTACAGGTTTTGTGAATGAGATACAAGAAAACGGCTGGCCAGTGCATGGTCTGGAACTATGGGTGAACGGAAAACTGGCCGATTCATTCGGAGATACACAGAATACGCGTTACCCGATCTATTCTGTGACCAAGTCCATGGTTTCGATTGCCGTCGGTATGGCATCGGAAGACGGATTTTTGAATATCGATGACTGTGTGCTGCAATATCTGCCTGCGAAGTATATACAGGCAATGAAAGCGGAACAACGTGAGGCTTTTGAGCATATCTCGATTCAACGGCTGATGACCATGTCGGTCGATGGCTTTCCGTTTCGTCTTTCCGGAAGTGACTGGCTGGATGAAGCCCTGAGCATTCCATTGAGTCATCCGAACACCCGAACTTTCTCGTACAGCAATGTGCCTGCTTACCTTGTTGGCGTGGCTGTCTCCGTTGCTGTAGACGAAAGGCTGGATCGATATCTGGACAGGAAGCTGTTTGCACCGCTGGGAATATCGGAACCTCCCTGTCAGTTCAGTCCTGAAGGCTTTTTCTACGGCGCATCCGGGATGAAACTGACTGTCCATGAGCTGAGTTGTATTGGGCTGATGCTTTCCAATGAAGGGAAATATGCTCAAAAGCAAATTGTTTCGCCGGCTTATGTGAAGGAAGCCACTTCGGTGCAGCAGATGAATCGTGAGGGCGGATACGGTTTCTTTTTCTGGAAATACCGCGACGGGTTCAGTCTGAATGGAAAATGGGGTCAGAAATGTTACGTGCTCCCTGCCAGGCAGCTTGTCATAACCTTCCTTTCGAATATGGAAGAAGGATCCGACCGGATCAGGATTTGCATGGAAAAGCACCTGCTGGATTCCCGCAATGACTGCCATTGAAAGATGCAGACAGGAAAGGATACACTTTCTATGAACGAGATTGAGATTCTTGGCGCCAATCGATTGGAACCTTTCACCCGGACCCGGGAAGCCAGTCGGGCTGTTGTTGTGCGGGATGGTTTGATCCTGCTGTCCCATGAAACAATGACGGGATGGGTTCTGGTACCGGGCGGCGGGCTGGAAGCCGGTGAAACACCAGAGGATTGCTGTGTACGCGAGGTTGAAGAAGAAACCGGAGTGATCGTACGGCCGCTTTATCAGTTTTTGACGCTGGTTGAGTATTATGAGGAGTATCGCTATATCAGCTACTATTTCGTGTGTGAAAGCACTGGCAGCGGGCAGATGCGGCTGACTGAGGCGGAGAAACTTCGCGGCCTCGAACCACAATGGATTCCTATCCGGACAGCGATCGATCTTTTTTCCCGCCACCAATCCTATGCAGAGGAAAGCGAAGAAAAACGAGGATCGTATCTGAGGGAATATACTGCATTGCAGGAGTATCTCCGGATGAGATGAAATGGGGTTCATATCAATCCGGATCATCTGGACGGAAATATTTGGCCGGGTGTTGACTCTCACACTGTGTCAGGGATTAGACTCATGGCGAGCTCAGAAACAACATCCATGGAGGAAACAGCATATGCTGAAAATTGGAGATTTTTCGAAACTATCCAGAGTAAGCATCAGAATGCTTCGCCATTACGATGACATAGGACTGCTGAAGCCGGCTGAAACGGATCCCTTTACCGGTTACCGGTATTACCGGGAAGACCAGCTGCTCGTCATGGGACGGATCACAGCCCTGAAAGACATGGGCTTTTCCCTGGCAGATATCGTCCGCATCCTGGAAATATATGATGACCGGGATCAACTGGATGATTTTTTATCAGCACGGGAAGAGGAACTGTCCAGACTGTCAAAGGAAACGGAGTACAGGCTGATGCTTCTGGAAACAGCCAGAAAACGGCTGAGAGAGGAGCAGAATATGAACTATGACATTACGGTCAGAACCATTCCTGAAAGGTATGCGGCTACTGTGCAGATGGTTGTTCCGCGCTATGAGGACGAAGGCAGACTCTGGGGCATGATGGCTGAATGCAGGACACCACTGATTCCCGCAGAACCCTGTCTGGCAGCAGCAACATTCCTGGACAGGGAATACAAGGAAGAAAATGTGGAGATCATGGTATCCATGACCGTGAAAGGAACCTATGAGGATACGGACCATGTGAAGTTCAAGACGCTTCCGGAGGTCAAGGTTGCCAGCTGTGTCATCAAGGGAAGCTATGCCCAGATGGGCGGAGCGACCGCGGCGGTTGCCTCCTGGATTCACGAAAACGGTTACCAGGTGAATGGCCCCATGTTCAACATTTATCATGTCAGCCCCAATGAAACCCGAAACCCCAATGAATATGTGACGGAGCTTTGTTTCCCAATCGCATGATAAAAGCTGGCCGGGGAGCTGGATGCTCTCCGGCATCTTCTCAGGGAGGATGCAGGATGGAATATATACGTGTGACAAAGGAGAATATCGAACAGGAGCATATCTGCTGTGCGATTTCCAATAATAAGGATGTACAGGTCGCATCCAAGAAAGCATGGCTGCTTGACCGTTTTGAGGATGGGCTGGTCTTTCTGAAAAGCGTCGAGCGGGGCAAATGCTTCATTGAGTATATTCCTGCAGAAAATGCATGGAATCCTGTTCATGCAGAAGACTTCATGTACATTGACTGCTTATGGGTTTCCGGCTCTTTCAAGGGACACGGATACTCCAATGATCTGCTGGAAGCCTGCATCCAGGACAGCAGAGAAAAAAGGAAAAAGGGGCTGTGCATCCTGAGCTCAGCCAAGAAAAAACCTTTCCTGGCCGATCCGAAGTATCTGAAGTATAAGGGCTTTTCTGTCAGCGACGAAGCAGATAACGGCATCCAGCTCTGGTATCTGCCATTCTCAGCAGATGTGCAGCCCCCGGTGTTCCTGGAGTGCGCAAAGCATCCTCATATCGACGAAGCCGGCTACACCCTGTATTACACAAACCAGTGTCCATTCAATGCGAAATATGTACCGATCATCGAACAAACGGCAAAAGAGCATGGGATCCCATTCAGAGCTGTTCATATTGAAAGCAGGGAAGCAGCCAGAAGTGCCCCCACTCCTGTTACGACGTATGCGCTGTTCCGCGATGGAAAATATGTGACGAATGAACAGATGAACGCTGCCAGGTTCCTGAAACTGATCGCAGAATAGACACGGGATTGCTGAGATATTTGTGGCGGCGGAAAGCAATTGATACATAAGGAGAAATCAACATGGCATCCAGCAGAGCCTATCTGGATTTCATTCTGGACCAGCTTTCAGGGATTCATGGAATCACCTGGAAGCAGATGATGGGAGAATACATCCTGTATGTGAATGGCCGGATCTTTGGCGGAATCTATGATGACCGCTTTCTGGTCAAGCCGACCCGGTCAGCCAGGGCGATGATGCCGGATGCTGAGACAGAGCTCCCATATGAAGGTGCAAAAGAAATGCTGTTGGTGGACAATGTTGACAGCAGAGATTTCCTGACGCAGCTGGTGACGGCAATGGTTGACGAATTGCCGGCCCCGAAGGGGAAAAGATCGTGACATTCAGGCCAAGCTGCAGCTGGTGCCCTGAACCACCTCTCCATTCTGCGCGGAATGAATCATGAAAGAACATGCGAATACAAGCGATTGGGCCGCTTTCAGCAATGGAAGCGGCCTGTATTTGCTCCTTCTTTGAATGTATATCGGCAATATGAAAAATAATTGCCGATATGCATTGCATGTTTGAATCAAATGCGTTATAAAGCACCATGGCAATTTCGATGCGAAATTGCTGTATGCTGGTCCGATAGCAGGGATCCATAAAGAATTGGGAGACGATGCAAGTGAAGAAGGTCCTGTTGTTTCTGAAAAAAGAACTGATGCTGACGCTGTCTCTGGCGGCTGCATTGGCTGCAATGATCATTACGCCGCCGACACTTCAGCTGTTCCGGAATATTGACTGGCGCACGCTGGGCACATTATTTATGATGCTCTGCGTGCTGGAAGGATTCAAAAAGGAAAATGTACTGAAGCCGGTTGTACATCTTGCATCCAACCTGAGGCATATGACGTCGCTTTCCCTGTTTCTTGTGTTCGGTGTTTTTTTCACATCGATGTTCGTCACCAATGATGTTTCCCTGATTATTTTTGTCCCTCTCACTATTCTTCTTTTTAAGAACGGACAGAAGGAACACTATATTCTCCCCGTGATCTCCATGGAAAACATCGCTGCCATCCGCGGGTCACTCCTGATGCCCTTCGGAAGCCCACAGAACCTTTTTCTGTACGGACAGGCAGACGTCAGTGCATGGCATTTCATGCTCCACATGCTTCCACTATGCGTGACTTCTGCGCTGCTGCTGATTGGCTTCATCTTCTTTTTGTACAGACGGGACGTGCATGAAGAGATCTTAGCGGAACGGGAAGAAGCACCATGGCATGCAGAAGGGAAGAAACGCCGGATTGCCTATTTGCTGCTCTTTATTCTGGTGATCGGTGTGATTGTGACCCGAACGCCGCTGTGGCCTTTTGCGATCCTCGTGGTTCTGGCCGTCATTGCCATCATGGATTATCAGCTGCTGCTTCAGGTCGACTATGTCCTGATCGTGACATTCCTGTGCTTTTTCATCTTTTCATCGTCCATCACGGCGAATCCCAAGATCTCTGATGTCCTCAGAATGGCCGTGGCAGGGAACGAGTTCTGGTGGGCGATCGGCCTGATTCAGATCATATCGCACGTGCCGGCCACCATCGTTTTGTATCCCTTTACGGAAAACTTCGCCGGACTGATCTATGGTGCAGATACGGCAGGGCTGTGCTCGCTGATCGGTTCGCTCGCTTCTGTCATCAATTACAGAATCTACGTGCGTGAATACCCGAAAAACGGTGGAAAATTCGTGAAGGTTTTTACATTGATCAGCTGGGCCTTTTTCCTGATTGTTGTTATTCCGGGATTCCTGCTGAGCCGGTGGAAGTTCTTTTGACCGACAGTGCCCATGCTGGTTGACGTATGCGGGCCGAAGCTGTGATGAAAGACAAGAAAGGAATCTCCTACAAAACGGCGATTCCTTTTTTCTATCCATGACAGACAGGATCTCTGACTCCTGAGCCGGACCGGACATTGCAACGAGTACGCAAAAAAGACTTGACACCCGGTCATTGAACCATGATAGTATTAGCAGAGATCAAAGATACGATTTGGCACAAAGAAACGACAGTTGTATAACAGGAACAATGCAGCTGAGAAGCAGACTCTGAAGGAGCGTGAAAAAGATGAAACAGGTCATGCTGCTGGGGGATTCGATCCGGATGCAGTATCAGAAGGCAGTTGGAGAAAAGCTGGCGGATCTTGCTGAGGTCTGCGGCCCGGAAGAGAATGGCCGCTGGAGCGGCTATACGTTGAATTCGCTGCGGTTCTGGCTTCCCAGGATGCCTGTCCCTGATCTTGTGCACTGGAACTGCGGGCTCTGGGACATGGGGGATGACTATCAGGAAGGACGCCATTTCTATCCTCCGGATCTGTATGAGGAAACCTGCCACAGAATCTGCCGCATTCTCCGGAAAATGACCGACCGGCCTGAACTGCAGATTGTGATTGCAACGACAACGCCAACGATGCAGGGAGACCATGCAGATATCCTGATGTATAACGATATACTGAAAAAGGTTGCATCAGAAGAGCATGCTGTGATCAACGATCTCTATTCAGTTGTGGCACCGTGCAAACAGCAGATGATCGGGGAAGACCATGTTCATTTGACAGAGGCAGGCATCGCAGCCACGGCGGAGAAGACAGCCGCTGTGATCCGACAACTGCTGATCTAAGGTATCTTTTTGGAGGAGGAAACGGAAATGATTGAGATGGATTGCACCTGCGTACAGAAACATCACTGCATTCCCACGGAAGTGATTGAAGTATCAGAGCATGCTGTGGAAAAAACAGCGGAGATACTGAAGGATTATCACCGCATCTTCATGGTGGCCGATGAGAACACCTATGAAGTCGCCGGAAAACGGGTTGAGTGCCTTCTGAAAGAATCCGGGATCCTTTCCCATGTGCTGATTCTTCCCGCACCAGCTCTGCCCAATGCGGAGAATGTGGGGAAAGTCCTGATGGAAGCCGGGCGGGATCGTGAGGTCTATGACATACAGGCCTGGTCACTGAATCCCGATTATATTCTTGCTGTCGGATCTGGATCGATCAATGATACCTGCCGCATGGTCAGCTATCGGCTGGGCATTCCGTATGGTGTGGTGGGGACAGCTCCGTCCATGGACGGGTATGCGTCGGTCGTCGCTCCTCTTCTCAATGGCCGGAGAAAAATCGTTTACAACTGTACGATTGCGCGCCATATCATCATTGACCTGAGCATCAACTGCGCAGCTCCGTATCCTCTACTGCTCAGCGGTGTAGGGGATATGCTGGGAAAATATGTCGCGATTCTGGACTGGGAAATCAGCCGTGATCGAAACGGTGAATATTACTGTGAGAAGATCGCCGATATGGTGCTGAAAGCCACAGAGCAGTGCGTTCAGGCGGCGAGTGGTCTGGAAAAGCGGGAAACGGATGCGATCCGTGCAACCAGCGAAGGACTGATCCTGTCAGGGGAATGCATTGCGTTCTGCGGTTCCTCGCGTCCGGCTTCGGGGACAGAGCATATGATTGGACAGACCTGGGAAGTCATGGATGTGGAAGAGGGAAAAGTGCCCAATCTGCATGGGATCGAAGTGGGCGAGGGAACTTTCACGGCCATTGAACTGTTCCGTGCGCTGTACGCGGAGACGGAGGACCAGCATCTGAAGACGCTGATTGAAAAATACCTTCCCGCGTTTGACCGGCTGGAAGAGCTGCAGAGAACAATCCGCCTGCCATTTACTGTGACCGATAAACAGCGGTATGTCGAGGGCATTCTGCGGGGCCGCACTTTCCGTGACCGCTATACGATCCTCCAGCACCTGTATGACCAGGGCAAACTGGAAGCGTACGCGGACAGGGTCTATGATGTGGTCATGCAGAAATATTTCTACGGCACATTCAAAGAGCGTTTTCCGGACTGGAAAGCCTGACATGGAAAGGAAGATATGAAACCATGAAAAACGGAGCGCTGTGGACGGACATCAGCGGGCAGCCGATCCATGCCCACGGGGGCTGGATCCTTCAATACGGGGATGCTTACTACTGGTATGGAGAAGACCGGCGGGATCGGAATTATGTCAGCTGCTATCGGTCCACCAACCTTACGGACTGGGAATTCCGAAATCACATTCTGACCATGGATTCCCCCATGCGGGCATACCGTGTGAGAACCACTTTGAAGCTGCAGCGGGATGACGGAGGAAAAGTGAATCTGGAGCGGCCCAAGGTGCTCTACAATGAAAAGACCGGAAAATTTGTGCTGTGGGCACACTATGAAAACGGCAAAGATTATCTGGATGCAGCAGCGGCTGTGGCGATGTGTGATACCCCGGATGGAGACTTTACCTATCATGGGCATTTCAATCCCTATGGCTATATGTCCAGAGACTGCACACTGTTTCAGGACGATGACGGGACCGCCTATTTCATCTCTGCATCCAGGGATAATGCGGATATGCATGTCTATCGGCTCTCGGACGATTACATGAATGTGGATGCCCTGGTGCATCGGCTGTGGCAGGGAGAATACCGGGAAGCACCGGCGGTGACGAAAATCGGAGGAAGGTATTATATGCTGTCCTCTTTCTGCACCGGATGGGCCCCGAACCAGGGACGGTATGCTGTTTCAGACAGCATGGGAGGCCGCTGGAGCGCGTTGAGGGACATCGGCGATGAGACAACCTATCACAGCCAGCCTGCCTTCATCCTCCAGAAAGACGGAAAGGTACTGTACTTTGGAGATCGCTGGGGCGGCAACGGAGAAAAGTATTTTGAATCAGGCTATGTGGTGTATCCGCTGATTGAAAAAGACGGTGAACTGCACATGCTGTATACCGATGAAAGTGTTCTCTGACAGATGCATACAAAGAAACGACCTGCGGTCCATGGTGGGCTGCAGGTCGTTTCTTTATGCAGGGCATCGGATCCCGGTCGTCAGTACATCTGATAACAGCCTGCAAGCATGAGCAGGCAGAAGAAATAGAGACAGTTGTCGTAGTATCTGCGTTTTCCGCGGCGGAGCGGCGTATTCCAGAAGTGGAGCAGGGCCTTGTCTGCAGCAGGGCTGCTGCTGGCAATGGAAGCTGCGGCAAGCACAGCGGTGATGGCCACCGGGTGCATGGCCGGTTCATCGGCCGGGGTTCCGTCAAGCTGATAGGCTTTCAGCTCGGATTCGGGGATTCCCTGGAAAAAATCCTGAAGATGAGAGGCAATCTGTGCAGTATCCTCCCGGGGACCAAACCAGAGCGTGTCCAGGGCAATATTCATCGCGACGCGGTAGGCATCGGAGTAATACGTAAACGGTTTGCCAAACATCAGCCGCGGGGTGCCGTCATATTCTGCATATTCAGGACTCATGCCGGTGACAGGGTGCGCACTCTGAACGATATAGGCACGGCTGGCCCCTGCGGCTTTCTGCCAGAACGGACGGTCTTCAGGGTCTGCAAGACGGGCGAAAAGACTGTAGAAATGCGGCAGATGGTAGCTGGGATCCGAAAAATCCGCTTCCGGGACAAAACGGATCAGGTGATTCTCAGGGTCCCACATGGCCCGGCCGCCCGGCACCATCTCGTCCTGGTGGAGACAGTGACGCAGGATATTCCGCGCCTGCCCGCTGTAGCAGAAAATGCCCTCGCCGTCTCCCCAGCGCGCGGAGGCCATGAACAGTGCCATGGCAAAGTATTCCTCCCCGTCAGGGGCAGGCCCTTCGGCGTTGTGTTTTCCTTCAGGGGAAACCGACCAGGCAAAATAGCCGGCATACGGTCCGTCTTTCTGGAACATGTACCGCATGGAAAACTGCCACAGTTTGTCAAACAGGTCCTTACGGTCCATCTGTACGGCCATCATCATGCCATAGCTCATGCCTTCCGTACGGGCATCCACATTCCCGGTATCAATCATGCAGCCGCTGTCTTCATCGACATCTGTATAGAATTTTTCATCCGGATCAAAGAAAATGGTATGAAAGCAGTCCTGAACGTATTTGAGCACCTGCTCGTCAGAAATGCCGAATCGGGAAAACTGGTTTGGATAGGTTCTTTGCATGCAGTACCTCCTCCCTGTGCAGTCATGGCTTGAAAAGAAATGACAGAAGATGCGGTCATCATGCGTCATCTTCGTCATCCGCGGGTACGCCCCGTCTGTAGAAAAGCATGGCGTTGTAATTTGCCTGCGCTTCCTGGCTGCGTTTCTTTTCCCTCCATGCATTGATGTCATCGCAGATGGCGAGCATTTCATCAACCAGCATTTCCTCCGTGTCAGGACGGACGGAAAGAATATAGGACGTCATGCGGTCCATCGCTTTGGGGCTTTTTAACTGCCTGGCCATCAGTTCGCCAAGTTCAGAAGGATAACCAAGAGTGACGGTGGCCTGAACGAGGCGGTCTCGCGCCTGGGCCCAGATGATCTGACTGGATGTCATTTGTTTTGCCTCCGAAGGTTTCTCAAGGATCATGGAAGGAATCCGTCAGGGATTGCCGGTGCCTTCATACTCAGAGAGCAGCCTGGAAAAATAGGCTAGCTTATGAGAAACTTTTTCGTAGCTTTTCTGCAGTTCCGCCATCTGCTTGCGGACATTGTCCTGCTGCTGGCGGAGAATATTGCAGCGCTCCCGAAGGGTTTCAGGTCCCTGCTCGCTCAATTCCACAAATGTTTTGATCTCCCTGAGCTGCATGCCTGTCTTTTTCAGGCAGGAGATCAGTCCAAGCAGATCCATATCTTCATCGGTATAGTAGCGGATCCCGCCTTCACTGCGGTGGATGTGAGGAAGCAGACCTTCCTTTTCATAAAAACGCAGGACATATGCACTGATGTTTGTTTTCTCAGATACTTCACGGATGGTATAGCGCATGCGGAAGCCTCCATCATTTCTGTCGTGGGGATTGACTTAAAGTTAGCTCTAAGTCTTATACTCATTTTAACATACCCTTATCAGGTTGCAAGACAGAGGACGGGACATGGAAACCGGACAGGGGCATGGAACCGCTCTTTGTCATGCGTGCCTGCCAGATTGGAGCCTACAGGGGCAAAACACGGGGCGGCATGGAGATTGGAGAAAACTGGCGGGAAAATGACGGACTGGTCAATACCTGTTCCGCATCGTGGCCATTGGGGTCTGCACACAGAGAACTGGACAGGGAGCATATTGAGCCGGGCATCTGGAATGTGTTTCCGGTATTCCGGGGAGATCATATGGCGCTTCAGGGAGGCCTGATCCATAAGAAGGATATCCGTGCATTTTATCTTGATCTCCTGGAGATGATCTGTGCACTTCCGGGAACAGACACATGGAATAGACAAAGAATAGAAAAAACGGTATAATTCCGTAAAAGTAATATCACGGAGGTGGATCCGGATGATCTTGGACCGAATTGAGAAACTGCCGCTCTATGAACACGTCATTCCTTTTGCAGGAAAGATTGCAGAAGCGTTTGCAGCAGATAATCCCGCCAATGCACCGTGTGAAGTCAGGGAAAAAGAATATGTGGTCAAGCCGGATGAAAAACGCAGGTTTGAAGTGCATTTTCATACGATTGATCTGATGATCGCAAAAGAAGGCGCGGAAGTGATTCATATCTGTCCCATGGAATGCGTGACGCCGGCAGAAGCGCTGGCCGGCGGTGCAGATGGGCGTAAGATGGACGGCGGTCCGTGCGGGACGCCGGCGGAGTTGCATGCAGGCTGGTTCTGTGCCATTTTTCCCGGGGAAGCGCATATGGTGGGCGGAAAGCTCCATGGGGAAGACGGCTCAATCTCCAAGTGGGTGGTCAAGGTTCCCTGCACAGCAGAGTTTGCATGCAATGACAAGGAGACATAATCATTACACTCTTTCTTTTCGGGCAGTCAAAAGACTGCCTGTTTTTTTTATGGCCAATTTGCCTGCGGTGCGGCATTCAGGCCGGGAGATGCCACACATCATCGATCTTCGTATAAAACAATGGAGGGCTGAACAAGGCAGGAGGTGAAAACAGAACAGGTGCTGATCCTTAGGCAGGAGAGCAGATGCTCAGAAACGCAGACAGGACGCAGAGCAGGCATCAGTCTTCCGGATACGTGCAAACGTTTCATACAAAAAGCCAAACACAGGACATAAAGCAGAACAGATGAATGCATGCGGCGGAAAGAGCAGCTTTCCGCGCGGCGAACCCTGTCTGCAGTGTGCGCCTGCATATAAAAATCGTCGAAAGCGGTGAAACTGACAGGCACTGCCATCGACAATCCATGAAAGGAGAAAAAGACCAATGACAAAGAAAATCATTTCGCTGACTGCAGCCGTGCTGCTGATGATGGCGCTGCTGATCCCCGCGGTTCATGCGGATACAACCATGTATGTGTATACAGAGAACGGCGGAACGCTGAATGTCCGCTCCAGCGAGCGGATTGAAAACAATGTGATCGGGACACTGCCCTACGGCGCCCAGGTGACCGTACGCTCGAGCTATAACGGATGGTCACAGATCCTGTACCCATGGGTCAATACGGTCTCGGGCGGTTACCGCGTCGATTATGCGTATGTTCAGAGCAGATACCTTATTTCCGTAAAGCCGGCCCCCTATCCGCCGACACCGGCGCCGGCACCGGCCCCTGTTCCCTCGGGAAGCACGATTTCTTCTCTGAATGTGGAATTCAGAACGGCCAGAAAGGTTGTTCCGTTTACCGTGATTTCAAGACCCTCCCGGGCAACAGGCTGGGTGAATCTGCGCTGGGCCCCGAGCGTGGAAGCAGAGCGGATCGCAACCTGCCCTCAGGGAAAGGAACTGACTGTGCTCGCTGAGCTTTCTGACTGGTATCAGGTGCAGGACCCGGTCACCGGCATGATTGGTTTTATCAGTCGCCAGTATGTTTCTGTCAAATAACCAAAAACAATGGAAGAATGTGAGGAAACAAAAATGAAAAAGATCATGTCACTGCTTCTTTGTGTCTCATTGCTCCTGTGCTCTGCTGTTTCTTTTGCACAGGAAGCGGAGAAAACGTATCTTGGTACAGTCAGCATGAACGGTGCCTTTGAACTTCGCTGCAAGCTTCCTGAAGGCTATGCAGCCTCTGAAGTGGACACGGGCACGGACTCCGGAATTGTCCTCATGTCGGTTGCCTCAGAAGACCCGGAAAAACCGACGATGCTCCTGTCTGTTGCTTTTGACGAGCTGCTCTCAGAGGTCGACCGCTTAAATGATCTGGATGCAGAGGCTCTGTCAAAGATCGAAGCAACGTTCCAGGCTGACGACCAGGTAAAAATCAGCTACTGTGAAACGGCACAGGGTACAAAGCTGATGATGGTCCGGGAAGTCTTCGAGGATATGGATTTTGTTGACTTTTATACCATTTATAAAGGGTATCAGCTGGAATTTGTCCTCGTGGGCGGCGGTCAGGGCAAAGAACCGATCACAGAGGAACAGGTTCAGACGGCATTGAATTTCCTGAGCGACCTTGAATTTGTTGATCTTCAGGGAACACAGGAAGCAACCTGAGCATCACTGCATGCAGGGGTGAAAAAAACCTGAGCGGGTTTGACATACTGCAGGCATAAAGAAAGGCGTATCTTTCATCCGAGGACGAAGAATACGCCTTTTTTCTTTTGGTAGAAACAGAGCCTGGCTGCCGCAGGCAGGTTATCTGGATGTTCCACGGAAGAAGAGACCAAGCATTCCGGGACCGACATGAGCACCTGAAAAGGGCTCATGCTGACAGATGCGGATGGAGGCGTCGGGGGAGATGGCCTGCACAAGGCGGGCAAGCATCTGTGCATCATCCGGGCAGTCACCGTGGGAGGTAAACACCGAAGGGTTCTCTTCCGCAGCGTGTTTTTCAGCATACTTCTGAGCGAGAGCTTCAATGGACTTTTTTCTGCCCCTGACAGTTGCGCAGGAAATGATGTGCCCCGTACTGTCACCGTAAAGAATCGGCTTGATGTTGAGGACCGTCGCGATCGCGGCGGTAATTCCGCTGACACGTCCTGTACGCTTGAGGTGGTTGATGTTGTCGACCGTGAAATACTGGCAGACATGCGGAACCTCAGCGTCCAGAAGCGCAGCTGCGTCATGGACATCGACATCCTGGGAAGACAGTTTTGCGGCCTCTATGGCGAGAATGCCGTTGCCAAACCCGCAGCCGAAGGAGTCCACAATATGAATAAACCGGCCGGGATGGGATTCCATGAGTTCCCGGGCAACGGAGCATGCCGCCTGATAGGTGCCGCTGATTCCGGAACTCATCGAGATATAGATGATGTCCAGATCCTTCTCGAGGACTGTGCTGAAATGGGAGAAAAACACCTCAGGATTGATCAGGCTGGTCTTTGCCTCATGTCCGTTGCGCAGCTGATCATAATACGCATGGCCGTCAAACGTGTCGATGGATCCGTTATAGGTTTCAGGAAGACCATCCATGGTATATTCACAGGGAAGCAGATGAATGCCGTCGAGCAGGTCGTTGGGCAGATTGGCACTGCCATCTGCAAATACAGCGAACGCCATACTGATATTACTCCGATCACAATAAAATGTTGGCTCCCGAGCAAAGGGAGCGCATCCTGTTCAAGAGGCTTTCAGATCAGTCTGTGACCCCATAAGGACAGGATAATGACAACCAAAGCTTAACCAATTCGAGATTGCCTGGATAAATCCTTTTATGAACAGAAAAGAAATTGTGATTGGACCAGAATCGTGATATAGAATATGGGAAAAACACGTTGTTCATGTCTGTCGGACATGATATACTCGCTTTGCACTTCCCTGTTCTCTTCATGGGGATGGGGGGAGCGGAAAGAAAGAGTATTTGGAGCAGTCAGAATGAAAATGAATGACGGATGCAGGAAGTGCCAGCTGGACAGAAAGCTGAATGCTTATCCTGCAGATGCACCGGAAGAACGAATCAGAGAGTATCAGTCGTCCGTCCTGGACCTGGTCAATCACAGCGGAGACACCAGTTCACCGGAAACTGCTTCGCGGATCAGTGCTGTCTACCGAAGACTGTTTGGACCGGAAAAGGATTTTACCGCCATCAAGGCGCATTTTAATGCATTGATGATGGAACTGTGGGATGACATGCAGGAACGGGTGCGCACGGCGGATGATCCGCTTGAGATGGCGGTGCAGCTTGCGATGACGGGGAATTTCATCGACTTTGTTGCTCTGGACCATGTGGATGAAGGGAAACTGCGTGACCTGATCATGGAGGCACACAGGATTCCGGTTTCGACCGAAATGCTCGAACAGTTCAGGATGGAAATCAGCAGGGCGCACCGCATTGTGTATATCACAGACAACTGCGGCGAAATTGTGACAGACAAACTGCTGATGGATACGCTCCGCAAACTGAACCCGGAGATGCAGCTGACGGCCATTGTCCGCGGCGCACCGGTCGCCAATGACGCAACCATGGAGGATGCCGCGCAGGTTCGGCTGGGTGAAGCTGCCCAGCAGGTACTCGGCAGCGGGAATGATATTCCGGGTGCTGTGCTGGAACGGTTTTCAGCGGAAGCCATGGAAGAAGTGAAAAACGCAGACCTGCTCATTGCGAAGGGACAGGGCAACTATGAAGGACTCAGCGGGTGCGGCCTGAATCTTTTCTACATTTTCATGTGTAAATGCAGCTTCTTTATGGAACGGTTCGGCGTCAGGCAGCTGACGGGGATTCTGACACGCGAAATCAGCGCAGACAGTTCCGTACAGTAAAAACGCAGGACAATCCTGCGCATACCAAAATGCTCCCCTCATGCGACAGCTGTTCTTTGCTGTCACGCTTGAGGGGAGCATATCAGTTTCCGGTACTTTTTTTCTGTGAAGAACCGTATTGGGTGGAATGCAGCGTCATGCGGATGGCTGTTTTCCCGGGCGGTGCTGTATGAGGAGAATGCCAAGCACGAACATCAGCGTACCGGCGATGATCCATCCGGTGATGGATTCATGGAAGAAGAGGATACCCCAGGCCAGAGAGAAAAAGACCATGGTACTCTGCAGAAGAGCCACCATCTGGAATGAGACCAGGGGAATGGCTTTCGCGTTCAGATAGAAACCAATCCCGGTGACGAATCCGAAGAAGAGGATGGCAATGAAGCAGCGAACATCGGGCATGGCAGAAGGAATGACACTGCTCTGCGAGACGGGAACAAGAAAAGACACTGCGGCGGCCATGGCAAACATGCACAGATTGCTGTCGAGAATGTCAAAATGGTCAGCCACTTTCTTCTGGGCAAAAATGAACAGCCCTGCGCCGATGCCTGCTAGAACATATAAAAGGGTTAATGCGAGATTCTGTCCAAGAAAAGCGTCAAGCGACAAGCCATTCCATGAGATCAGAAGAATGCCGGAGACACAGAGCACAACCCCGGACCATTTATACCGGTTCATGGCTTCGTGCAGCACGGTGGCCCCCAGGACTGTCATCAGGATCATCTGCACCGGCTGAACCAGAATATTGCCATAGGATACCCCGATGGACAGCGCTGTATTTTCAGCCATATAGGACGCGAATTTGGAGAGTGCGCCAAAGATCAGCCATTTCCAGTGAGAACGCAGGGATGCACGAAAATCTGAGCGGAAAGACTGATGCTTTACAGCTTTCAGCAGAAGCAGCCAGAGTACGCCTACAAAAAAGCGCATAAACGTAATCATGGACGGATCAAAGTACGGTTTGATCATTTTGACACAGGTGCCGCCGAAACTGAAGAACAGCGCCACCATCATCAGATAGACATATCCCATGCCGGTTTTCTCCTGAAGCAAAAGTGATGATCCGAATCGGAAATACCGACAGTATACACACTCAGCATACGTTTGTACAGAATCCCGGGACAACTCCGGAAATGCAGAAAAAACCAGGTACAGCCGTGCTCCGGGGATGCACGGCTGTGCCTGGTTCTGCTTTCATTCCGACAGAGAATTCACGGGCGCATCGTCGAGCGTATCGATGGTGATGCGCAGATGACCATTTTCGGAATGGATATGTCCGACAAGCTTTGCCGTTTCGAGAAAGGCGAGGCAGGGACTGTCGGTGAAGATGCGGGGATGGGTTTCCTCACCCATGCGGGCATTGTTTTCAATAAAGAGTCGCGCGCTTGTTCCATCGCAGGCTGTTCCACTCAGCGTATAGCGGGCGGAAAGTGTTCCACTTCCGTCGCTGTTCAGAAACTGTGTATCGACGCCGCCGGGCTCAATCACACCCTGAAAGTATTCGCCGGAGCAGGTCCCGCCGAAGAGAATCATGCGGGCAGTACCGCGCGTGGACCGGACTTCCTGAACACCGGTCACCTCAATGGCAAGATCCAGAATATGCATGCAGTTTTCCTCCAACGGTCAGCCTGATCAGTTGTCTGCCAGATTAAAGCCGTTTTTCATATGCTTGCTGGATTCCAGCATGAGCTTGTTCATGACAGAGACCGTTTCTTTCTTGGCCATGGCACAGAGCGCATCATTGGCCTTCTGGAGAACGGAAAGATCCCCACTGTCTGTGTAGCGCGCATCATATTCCCGAACCAGTTTCCGTCCTTCTGTGAACATGGCGTTATGATAGCGGTTCACCAGCTGGATGCAGCTGGCATAGTCGTGATCGACCAGCGTATCAATGAGACGGCTGGACCAGTAGAAGTTTTCCGTGGACATATCCAGCGTGACGCGGCTCAGGTAAGCAGGCATGGAAGGAACATTGGGATAAACCGGGAGCATGGCGCTGAATGCAGTGGATCCGAAGCAGATCCATTCAATACCACGGATAGCCTCAGGCACATGGCTGCGGATCTGACAGATTGAGGTGACACCGGTGCGGTTAATGCCGATGGAACGGTACATTCCACGTTTGCCGGTATCCTGAGAAGTGTACGGATTATACGGCGTACCCTGGAAATGTCCGGAAAGCAGATAGCGCACATCTTCAACAGCCAGTTTGCGTTCCGGAACAAGCGCCCAGGGAATCCGGTCGGATTCGGGCGTGAATTCGGCGTTCGGGCCGTCCCATGTATGGGTGGTTGGTGTGAGGTACCTTCCCATAAACCAGGCGCGCGGCGTATTGTAGATGTGATCCATATCCGTGTGTGAACCGAAAATATCCCGGGGATTCATGCGGCCGTTCTGATTGAGGTCGAGATGGTTGTCCCGAATGAATTCTTTCAGGTCCTTCGAGCACAGATGGGCCTTCTGCTCTGTGAAAGCATCCTCCATGTCAAAACTGTCCATGCCGAACTGATTCGGTGCGATCACACAGCAGTCATCCGGCACTCTGCGCGCCATCCAGTGATGTCCGCCAATGGTTTCCATCCACCAGACTTCATCTTCATCGTTGAAGGCGATGCCGTTGGATTCATACGTGCCGTAGGTCTCCAGCAGCTGGGCCAGACGGAGAACACCTTCCCGGGCTGTACGGATATAGGGAAGGACAAGAACGACAATGTCTTCTTCTCCAATGCCGCCGATCGTGTCTTTCTCGCCGCGCTTCTCTGCTTTCCTGTATTCAACAAGCGGGTCTGCGGAGAGCACCCGGGGATTGGAGGTGATGGTTTCCGTTGCGGTCATGCCGACCTGCGCTTCATTGATACCGGTTGCAGCCCAGATCCCGCTTTTTTTGTCAACGCTCGGACAGGAAGTGTAGCGCATGGGATGATCGGGGAGTTCTATTTCTACGTGGGAAAGAACACTTTTATATTTGCGTGGCTGATCTTTCGGTTCAACGACGATCAGCTTTTTGACATCAAAGAAGCCGTCATCCGTGCGGGCAATCATGGTGGAATGGTCATTGGTGGCGTTCTTGCCGACCAGCACAGTGGTACAGGGCATCTGAGTTCCTCCTTCAGGCGGTGTGCCTCGGTTTATCGTTCGGGAAATGTGATCCAGAGCATTGTAGCATGGTTTTCTGCATCGTGACAAGGCACAGAAAAAGCAGCGTTCCCGCATGCAAGACTGGGCCAAGGAAAAAAGAAAACAGGTTTTCCCCGGAGGTGGATGATTCGGAGAAAACCTGTTGATTTCGAATTCAACAGTACAGGGAGGCGAGCCTCAACTGAGGGCACCCTTCAGTTCCTGCTTTTCCCTGACTTGCTTTGCGCGCTCAATGATTTTTTCCGCCCAGTCATCGTCCTGTGCATCGAGCTGATACACATCGAAGCCATAAATTTTGCCATAGGTCACGACCACGGATTCATCATCGACATGCAGTGAAATCCTGTAATGGGTCGGAACTTTCTGGGGCATGCTGTCTTTTCTGTGTCCCTGCACCTCTGCAAGGTGCCGCTGCGCATTGATAATGCCGTCAAACTTGACTCCATAGTGCCTGAACAGGCCTTTGATATATGACTCGGTTCGGAAGGAAGACGTATAGACCCAGACTTCATAATCCAGTTTTTGCAGATCATGAATCAGCTTGGGCGTGCCGAGTCGGAGCCTCTCCTTATAGATTCTGTTCAGAGGAAACCTGAGTGGAGGCTCAGTCTTGTGATTCAAAGGAGAAACAAAGAGTACTTCATCCAGATCAAAGGAAATGCGCATCTTCCTTTCGGGCGGCAGCTTTTTTCCCGGCATGGACAACCACCTCTGTTTGATATAATTTACGAATTGGACTTTTCTTCGGAAAGCTTCTTCTGGATTTTGCTGATCGCGTCATTGGCCCAGTCTGCATCCCTGGACAGCTCCAGACTGTCAAACTCTTTTGTGGCAGGATGTACCCAGAGAATGCGTTCACTGTCAACATGAAGAATGGTGTTGTATTTCTGAGTGAAAGCAGTCTTCAGTGTGGTGTTGGATTTTGCCAGATTCATGCCGCTGATGATACCGTCCGCCATGCCGCCGTGGGCTTTGAGCGTCTTCTGAATCAATTCGGGCGCTTTGTAGTTTCCGGTATATACCCACACGTCGAAACCAAGTCTGCGCAGCTCACTGAGCAGAGAACCGGCATCTTTGCGGACCGGCCATTTATACAGAAGGTTCCTGGGAAAGGACAGGTGGTCGAGCGGGACGGAGGCGTCCGGGCAGAGCAGCACTTCATCCAGGTCGAACGAAACACACATGCTGTTTTCTAGTTCCTTCATTCTGTTGAGAACATCATCTTCATGGGTCGCATTGACAATCATGATCGGGAGTTTTTTGACCCCCTGGCGCTTGGCGGCCAGCCAGCGGTGATGCCCGTTGAGAATCATATACCCGCCGGTTGAAATCCTTTCAACAATCAGCGGTTTCATGGGCAGCGGATTCAGCATGCTTCTGCTGTAAGAGATTTTCTTTGCGTAATCGTTGACAATCTCTTCATCGGGCCCGATATTGGGATCGGTGAATTCATCCTCAGGATTGGGATGAAGGCTGGTGACCGGTGCGGAAATCACCAGCAGGCGCTTCAAAAGAGATGACTTGACAGGCTTGGTGAAGGGCGTATAGCATTTCATTGCATCCGTGATTTCTTCTTTGAATGCGGGGGATACATATCCCATGAATCCATTCCTCCTGAATCTGTGTTCCTGTAATTCATCACATGATGGAATTCTTCCGGTGTTCATATAAAATGATTATAGCACAGGGGATAGGGTGGCGTCATCATGCACTTGTGTCTCATGGGTTGAATTTGTCGAACCAAAAACCGATTTCAGAGGCTGCTGAGGGCCCTTGCGAATTTCTCATGAGACATGCAGTAATGCTTGTATGCGCTTTGAGTGGCGTGCTATAATGAAACACAGTCAAGCATTGACGGTCGTGAATGCCTGCAATAGCATTAGGGAGTGTTTTGATCATGAATGCCAGCGAGTGGAAAAAGGAATTTGCCGTTCGGTTCAGACGACATGAGGAAGAGCTGAAATGGCTTTTTTGCGAAATCTATCATAATGATCTGCAGGCATACGATTATTTTGTCAGTATGCTGTATCGTGCGTGGGAAGAACGTCCTGAATCACTCAAGGCTATCGATCGTCAGAGAGAAAAGCATCCTGCCTGGTACAAAGGGCACGAGCTGGTGGGCATGCTGATGTATGTCAATGCGTTTGCAGGGACGCTGGCCGGCGTGAGAGAAAAGCTGCCCTATATTGAATCCTGCGGCGTCAATTATCTGCATCTCATGCCGCTTCTGGAAAGCCCCAAGGGACGCAGCGACGGAGGATACGCGGTCAGTGATTTCCGAAAAGTGCAGCCTGAACTGGGCACCATGGAGGACCTCGCGGAACTGACTGAAGAATGTCATCAGCGGGGAATTGCCGTCTGTCTTGACTTTGTGATGAATCATACGAGTGAAGACCACGAATGGGCAAAGCGCGCAAGAGCCGGAGAAAAGGAGTATCAGGACCGCTATTTCTTCTATGACTCCTGGGATATCCCCAATGCCTATGAGCAGACAGTCCCTCAGGTGTTCCCGACCACTGCGCCCGGCAACTTTACCTGGTGTCCGGAAGCAGGAAAAATCGTCATGACCACCTTCTACCCATATCAGTGGGATCTCAATTATGCGAATCCCGTGGTTTTCAATGATATGACGGACTGCATGCTGAACCTGTGCAATCACGGGATTGACGTGATCCGTCTGGACGCAACGCCGTATATCTGGAAAGCCCTTGGAACAACATGCAGAAACCTGCCTCAGGTCCATACGCTTGTCCGTATGATGCGGATGGTCTGCGAGATCGTCTGCCCGGGCACGCTGCTTCTTGGGGAAGTGGTGATGGAGCCGAGCAAGGTTGTGCCGTATTTCGGCACCGTGGAAAAACCGGAATGCCATATGCTGTACAACGTTACAACGATGGCATCCATCTGGCACACAGTGGCCACGCAGGATGTGCGGCTGTTAAAGCATCAGCTTGCTCAGGTCTTTGCCCTGCCCAGGGAATACACCTTCCTCAACTATCTGCGCTGTCATGATGACATCGGCTGGGGCCTGGACTATGATTTTCTGGCCCAGTTTGGACAGCAGGAAGTCCCGCACAAGAAATACCTCAATGACTACTTTACCGGAAAATGGAAGGGCAGTCCCTCACGCGGAGAACTCTACAATGATGATCCGAGACTGGGTGATGCAAGACTCTGCGGAACAACTGCGTCCCTTTGCGGCATACAGAGTGCACGGGAAGCGGATGATCCCAAAGCAATGGAAAAAGCTGTCAGAAGTGATCTGATGCTGCATGCATTTATGTTCACCCTCAGCGGCGTTCCGGTGCTGTACAGCGGGGATGAAGTGGCCCAGGAGAATGATTCAGCCTATCATCAGGATCCCCTGAAGGCGGATGACAGCCGTTATCTGCACCGCGGAAATATGGACTGGGTGCGCGCGGAAAAGAGAACAGAAGAAGGAAGTCATATCAAAGCCGTATTTGACGGCATCAAAGCGCTGGAGAAGTGTTATGGGGGGTATCCGGTGTTTGATGCTGCTGCAGACACGTGGCTTCTGGAGACCGGCAACGATCATGTCCTGGGGATTGGAAGGTATTATCAGGGACAGAAACTGCTGGCGCTGTTCAATTTCAGTGATATGACCCAGTCTGTCTGGATGCATGAGAATGAGCGCTATACGGATCTGATGGACGGGACAGAGAAATCAGCCGAGTATATCCGCATGGCAAGCGGAAGCTTCCTCTGGCTGCTGCTTGACTATCAGAAGTGAACACCTTTCGGCGTGCATGGCGCTTTGGATACGGAATAAACCTGCTGCCGCACAGGCTTCAGTGTTGATTTCCGTGGAAGAATATTGCAAAATTGAACGCGAACCTGCAGATAGAAAACCATCACGTATCCCTCGCGGCAGACGGCCGGACAGCATTAGTTTTTAAAGCACGTCCGGTATATGCCTGTGCGGATGGAAGGCTGGTGAAACGTCAGAAATGAAAATGATTCGTATGAAAGGGATTTTGACATGAGACGTGTTAAAAACCTGGTGATTGGTGGTATACAAAGCAAGGTTTTTAATCTGATTCTAGTGACCGTGATTCTCCTCACAGCGGCGTTCACGGCGGTGTCCGTCTATCATAACAATATGCTTGCGAACCTGGCAGCAGAATCAGGCGAAAAACAGAAGACCGCCATCAGTGACATTACGGATTCGGTGATGAAGACCGTGGTCGAGCAGTCCATGGGACGCGCAACGGAGCTGGAATCCTATCTGGCCGATGAAATGTTCCATGGACTCCAGACACGGGTGCAGATGCTCGGTGAGTATGCAACAAAACTCCTGTCCGATCCGGATCAGTATCCCAGAGTCACCTATGCGGCACCTGACCCGACGAGGGAAGGAGAGATCGCTGCACAGCTGATTGTGGCTGAAGGTGTTGACACCAGGAACACAGAACTTGCGGACCGCATCGGTCTGATCGCAAACATGACAGACCTGATGAATTCGCTGTATGGTGTCTCAGAACAGACCAATTCATGCTTTATCGCCCTCCCTGACGGTGTGTTCCTAGTGACAGACGACCGGCCGGAAGCAAAGTTTGATGCGAATGGCACCCCGATCGGATATGATCCGCGCACACGTCCATGGTATCAGCTGGCTGTTGAAAAAGGCGGGATTGCCTTCACAGACGTGGAAACCGATGCATTTACCGGTGATATCGGGGTTGTGTGCTCCATGCCTGTATATGTGAACGGTGAACTGGCCGCTGTTGTTGGATCTGATCTCTTTCTGACCGCAATGCGTGATGCGGTTCAGGCTTCCGATGATTCCGGCACCTATCTGGTGGTCATCAATCAGAACGGTCATGTGGTGTTTTCTCCCATGACCGATGGAATCTTTGCAGTCCTCCCGGGAAATGAATCGCAGGATCTTCGGTCTTCTGGCAACGCAGAACTGGCATCGATTGTCAACGATGCGATGCATGGGTTGACCAGCATGCGGACGGTGAGCCTGAACGGTGAACCGTATTACATGATTGGCGGCCCGATGAGCACCGTTGGATGGGAACTCCTGTCTGTGTGCAGCGTTGAGGTGGCCGGGCAGACAACGAAAGTCCTTCAGGAACGTCATGTTCAGATTGAGCAGGAAGCCACAGGGGTTTACCAGGATAAGCTGCAGAAAGCCAGAGGTTCAACGCTGGTTCTTCTTCTGGCCATTATGGCGCTGATGCTGGCCGGCGCGCTTATACTTGGAAAAAGGATTGTCAAGCCGATCAACACGATTACAGAGCGGATTTCAGAGCTGAATGAAGACAATTTGGAATTCAGGATGGAGGACACATTCCGCACAGGCGACGAGATCCAGGTGCTTGCGGAATCCTTCGCTTCGATTTCCCACAAAACGATTGAATACCTGGAGGAAGTCCAGACTGTGACGGCGGAGAAGGAAAGAATAAGCTCTGAGCTGTCGCTTGCAAGAAAAATCCAGGCCGCCATGCTTCCGCACATTTTCCCGGCATTCCCGGACCGTCCGGATTTTGATGTCTATGCCACGATGGCACCTGCCAGGGAAGTGGGTGGGGACTTCTACGATTACTTCCTCATTGACGAAGACCATTTATGCATGACGATTGCCGATGTATCCGGCAAGGGTGTGCCGGCGGCTCTGTTTATGATGGCATCCAAGATCATCCTGCAGAGCAGTGCCATGCTTGGATATTCACCCGCAGGCATTCTGAAGAATACCAATGACGCAATCTGTTCCAATAACGAGGCGCAGATGTTTGTCACGGTATGGGTTGGCATTGTCGAGCTTTCCACCGGGAAAATGATCGCTGCAAATGCAGGACACGAATATCCGATGATTATGCGTCCGAACGGACAGTTTGAAGTGTTCAAGGATAAGCACGGTTTTATTCTGGGCGGGCTGGAACATCTGACCTACAGCGAGTATGAGGTCCGGCTCGAGCCCGGGACCAAGCTGTTTGTTTATACAGATGGTGTGACCGAAGCAACCAATAAGAATCATGAGCTTTTCGGCATGAAACGCATTCTGGAGGCACTCAATGAAGATCCGAAAGCATCGCCGCAGCAGGTGCTGGGGAATGTCAGAAAAGCCGTGGATGGGTTTGTTCAGAGCGAAGAGCAGTTTGATGATCTGACAATGCTCTGCATGGAATATAAGGGGCCCAGGCCCAGAGGAGATGATCGATCTTGAAGGAATTGACACTGCAGGCGCAGATTGAAAACATCCCCAGAGTCACAGCGTTCATTGATGAACAGCTGGAGGCTCTGGACTGTCCGATGAAGCCGCAGATGCAGATGGATGTTGCCATTGATGAAATGTTCTGCAATATCTCACGCTATGCATATGCGCCTGATGTCGGTGAAGCGACCGTGCGCTTTGAGTTTGATGAATCCACCCGGATGGCATCGGTCACCTTTATCGACAGCGGGGTTCCATTCAATCCGTTATCACGGCAGGACCCGGACGTGACCGCACCAAGTCATGAGCGGGAAGTCGGCGGACTGGGTATCTTTCTTGTTCGAAAGACCATGGATCAGATGGAATACCGCTATGAAAACGGGAAAAACATACTGACCATCCGCAAAAAGATCTGAAACAAGTGAAAGAATAGACGCGAAAGAAAAAAGGAGAGTTGACCACTATGAAAATGACCAAGACTCTGAACGGCGGAAATATGACCATTGCACTCGAAGGACGTCTGGATACGATGACCGCGCCTGAACTGGAAACAGAACTCAGCAAATCCCTCGGAGGCGCAGAAAGCCTGACCCTGGATTTCAGCAATCTTGAATATATCTCTTCTGCCGGCCTGCGTGTGCTTCTTGCGGCCCACAAGACCATGGTGAAAAAAGGCGGCATGAAAGTGCTGCATGTCAATGAAGTGGTGCAGGAAGTCTTTGAAGTCACCGGATTTGCCGATATTCTGACGATTGAATGATGTGCTGAGAGAAAAGGTCTCAGGACGAAATACCACGACATCATTGCTGCTTTGTCCTCCCTGTGTTTTGCTGCCTTGAATGCAAAGCATGGGGAGGACAATGTGTGTGTACGCAGGGGGGGATATGAGGAATGGAAAACAGGATGGACAGCGGGAGAAAGCAGACAGCAATGAAGCGATTCTGTGCTTTTTGGACTGTATGTGTACTGCTTTTGTG
>R21__coassemble_538_pt1 | contig 30743 bp, 25 predicted proteins | sample R21__metabat2_high_PE_034 | metagenome-assembled genome bin R21 | reverse complement strand
TTCGTGCCTGCTGCTTTTCTTCTGCCACACTGCGTATAATTCGCTACTCATTTGTTTTGTCATTGTACGATTGCTGACCGGAGTAGTCAATCCTCTTGCATTTGAAGCAGAAGGAGGCACTTCCTTACGAAGTGCCTCCTTCGTCACGTCGGTTTTTTTGAGTGTTCAGGACTGCATCCCTGCGCCTCTGCGAAAGACCGGATCCCGCTGTCAGGCCATGGCCAACAGGCGTTCCTTTTCCTTCTTTGCCACCGTCACGGCGGAGTCCGTTTCTTCGGTCAGACCCCACTCGTTTTCCAGAAGTTCGATGATTCTGTCATAGGTCTGTGCAGCATGGGCATAGTCTCCCATGATCTCATAGATATCCGCAATCCCCATCAGTGCATCCTGGAATCTGGGGCGCCGTTGATCTGCGGCAAAGGCCTGTTCATAGATGTCGATGGCCTTCCTGTAATTTCCCTTGTAGGCATGATACTGCGCAGTCTCAAAGAGCACCGCATCATTGTCCGGCATCTCAGTCAGCAGGCTCTCCATGATCTGATCTCCTGCAGGCTCATCAAAGCGTGCAAGCGCAATGTATGCCCGATATACCCGTTTCATGACCGGGTGCGCTTTTTCCAGTTTGCTATAGCGGTCCAGCCAGCGCTCCGCTTCATCCGCCCGGTGGTCGGCGATCAGATTGTCCAGAAGATACATGTACGGCAGTGCATCCCCGGGATTGTTTTCCACCAGCTCACGATAGAAGTTGACTGCCCGGGTATGGTTTCCCATATTCCAGTCCCAGACAGCGTAGTTGTCCGTTTTGTTCAGGATCCACTGGCAGCCCTTTTCATTCGGCATGCGCCGGATGGCTTCCTTCGCATAACGGCTGGCCTTCTTTGCCTCTGCATTCATGCGATGCCAGTAGAGATATGCGATCAGCTCCGTGGCCCTCTGCTGATTCTTCTCGTTTTTCAGTTCAGACTGCAGAAAGCTTTCATACTCCCGAAAAACATCGGCCGGCAGCTCCTCCTCAGCATCCATTCGGTTTTCGATACGGTTCAGCCGCTGCTCTGTGGTCAGGTCGAACAGTTCATCGATCGTGACGCCGAAGATTTCAGCGAGAAGCGGAAGCGCGGTGATGTCCGGCATGGCGACAGCGTTTTCCCATTTGGACACCGATTGTGCGCCAATGCCCAGCTTTTCTGCCAGCTGTTCCTGCGTCAGTCCCGCCTTAAAGCGAAGCTGTCTGATTTTCTTTCCAAGTTCCATGCTCATTCCCTCCTTCAGGGGTGTTGTTTGCTGTTTGCAAGCAAATCATACCGTGTCACTTCACAGAAAACAATAACGCAGAACGCAACCTCGCTCGCCTGTTCGTCGAGTTGAAAGACGCTGGGGCTTTTTATCGTGAAGGGAACAGAAAAGACCTGCCCCGGGCGCTTTCCCAAAGCAGGTCTTCATATGGTTTTCCAGAACACTGGATCATCGCTTACTCTTTCTTCTCATCCCGTCTGGAAAGCAGGATCAGCTCCCGGATTTCCGGTTCACCCATGGCATAATCACACGAGCGGTCCTCCAGATTCAGCAGATCCCATCTCACGGCCCGGTTCATTTCTTTCGGATGGCCTTCCACCACCCTGCGTCCTTCCCCTTCAAACTTCGGGTCTTCCGCGTACGGATCAAACAGACCGATCTCACCATTGGGAAGGATCTTTGTCAGAAGGACATAATGCGCAATGTTGCCCGTATAGCAGCGCATGATGATGCACCCGCCCGACTCAAGGCATTTCCATGCCTTTCCACCCGGCTCGATCACGGCCGCACCGTCTTCCACAAATTCAGAGGCAATCGGAAACTTGCAGCCTCTCCCGTACTCGGCGAGCCATTCGGTCATGTACTTCATGGAAGCCCTGGATGTGCCATGCCTGCCGACATGCCCCTGATCGCAGTAGGTGTCAATCCCCATGATCCAGATCTGTTTGAGTACACCGGGCTGGATTTCCTTTCGGTCAAACAGGTAACGCATGGCATTGACCATACAGGTCGGCCCGCAGTCAAACTCACTGGACTGATGGATCAGATCATTTCTCATAGGACATCACGCTTTCTTTATTCATTCCTTGGATCCAGGGCATCCCGAAGTGCATCCCCGACAAAGTTGATGCACATCACCAAAAGGATAATGACCGCACCGGCAGGAACCCACAGCCAGGGTTTTCCGGTCAGCACGGAGAGTGATTCGGCTCCGTTGAGGAGATTCCCAAGGGACGGCGTGGGCGGCTGCACGCCCATGCCGAGGTAGGACAGCGCCGCCTCATCCAGGATGGAGAGTGCAAAGACACTCGTGGCATACACCAGAACCGGCGCAATCGTATTGGGCAGGATTTCCGAAAAGAGGATGTAGCGTCTTGGCATTCCGGAAGTAATGTCACTTTTGACAAAATTGGTTTCCCGAAGGCTCAGGACATTGCCGCGCACCAGTCTGGCCACACCCGGCCAGTCCACAAACCCGAGAATCAGAATAATGCTCCATTTGCCGGGCTGAAAGATCGCGGCTGCCACCAGCACCAGCAGGATGTAGGGGAAGGACATGACCATGTCTGTAAAGCTCATGATGGCCTTGTCCACCGCTCCCCCGAAATAGCCGCTGATCAGTCCCAGCACAACGCCGACGACGGTGGAAATCAGGGTGGCCAGAAAGCCGACTTCCAGGCTCACCTCTGTGGCATACAGAATACGGCTGTACATGTCCCGGCCGATCTTATCGGTTCCGAGGATATGCTCTGCGGTGGGCGGAGAGGAAAACTTGCCGCTGGGCTTGGTGGGCGAATACGGCGCGATCACCGGTGCCAGCAGCGCCAGCACAATCAGGATCACCAGCAGCACCAGACAGACAACCGCCATTTTATGCTTCAGGAAGCGCCGGGCAATCATGCCGAAATGGGTTTTGTTTTTCATCCCGGTACCTCCTCAGTATTTGATGGTGGGGTCCACAACCGCATACAGAATATCCGTCAGCAGGTTGGATGCAAGAACCACCACGGCCGACAGCAGGCAGACCCCCATGATGACCGGATAGTCTCTTCCGGTCACGGCGCTCATCGTCACAAGCCCAAGCCCCGGCCAGGAGAACATCTGTTCCACAATCACCGCACCGCCGAAGAGTGTTGGAATCTGCATGCCAATCACGGTCACGATCGGAAGCAGGGCGTTGCGCAGCGCATGCCGCCGGATGACAATCTTTCTGCCCATGCCTTTCGCCCGGGCGGTTCTGAGATAATCCATTTCCAGGATTTCCAGCACAGCCGACCGGATATACCGGATATTTCCTCCGGCCACACCGACCGCGAGCACAATGGAGGGCATGATCAGGTGCCGGATGATATCCAGCGCATCCCCGCCTGTTCCGGCCGTGCTCATGCCTGAGGACGGCAGCAGCCCCAGCCGCACATTGAGAAAATAGATCAGAATCAGAGAGAGAAAGAATCCCGGAATGCTTGAAAAGAGGAAGGAAGCGGAAACCACAGCGTAGTCCCTCTTCTCATAGCGGTGCACAGCGCTGTAGATGCCGGCGGGCACCGCAATCAGCAGTCCCAGAACCATGGAAACGCCCATCAGCAGCAGGGTAGGCCCGACATGGCTGCCAATCAGTTCCGCCACCGGCTGATAGCTCTTGTAGGAATACCCGAGATTCCCGTGGAGCAATTCCATCAGCCAGTTCCAGTACTGCACATAGACCGGCTGATCCAGTCCCCACTGCGCCGCACGCGACGCAAGCGCGGCCTCGCTGACCCTGGGGCCGACCATCATGTCCAGCGGACTTCCGGCCAGGCTCATGATCGCGTAATCAATGATTGTAATGCCCAGAAGCACCGGCACGGCAAGGAGGATTTTCTTCAGTACATATTTCCACATGCCTTATCCCTCCTTTGCCCGGCTGCAGACCGTAAAGTGTCCCGGCGCAATCTCCCGCATCCGGTTTTCAAACTTTTCGCAGGACGCGTCTGCAAAGGGGCACCGGTTGAAGAGCGGGCACGCCCCGCGGGGCGGTTCCTCATCCATTTCCCCCTTCAGGGATGTCCTGATGCGGTCTCTTGCATCGACCTGCGCGACCGGCGCAGCATCCAGAAGCGCTTTGGTGTACGGGTGTGCCGGATGATCAAAGAGTTCATCAGACGATCCGTACTCCACAATCTGTCCCAGATACATCACGGCAATGCGGTGGCTGACATAATGCACAGCGCCAAGCCCGTGTCCGATAAACACATACGTCAGTCCCAGCTTTTCCTGCAGTTCCCGCAGGAGGTTCAGGATCTGCGCCTGCACGGAAACGTCCAGGGCGGAGACTGGTTCATCCAGGACAATCACATCCGGATTGAGCGAAAGAGCCCTTGCAATGCAGATTCTCTGGCGCTGTCCGCCGGAAAAAGCGTGCGGATACCGGTCTTTCATTTCCACCGGCAGTCCGACCATCTCCAGCAATTCGTCCACGCGCCGGTCCACCTGCTGCCTGTTCCCGATCCTGTGATACAGCATGGGTTCCCGCAGGATGTCCTGTACCCGCTTGCGCGGATTGAGCGAGGACCCGCTGTCCTGAAACACCATCTGGAATCTCGGGCGCACCCGGCGCAGCTGGCCTTCCGGCATAGTATCCATGCGCATGCCCTGGAAGAGCACTTCGCCGGAGGTCGGTTTTTCCAGGCAGACCATCAATCGGGCCAGTGTGGATTTTCCGCAGCCAGACTCTCCGACAATGCCGAAGGTTTCTCCCTTCCGCACAGAAAGCGAGACATCCTCCACGGCATGAAAGGTTTTGGCGATCAGACTGTTTTCTCCGGAGATACGGTAATCCTTTGAGATATGCCGCACTTCCAGTACCGCCATCTCATCGATCATCTCCCACACCTCCCCCGATCCAGCAGCGCGTTCTGTGTCCGGGACGGATCTCCCGCCACTCTTCCAGAGAGCGGATCGGACACTCCGCGCCCTTCGGGCAGCGCGGCGCAAACCGGCATCCCTGCATTTCTCCGTATTCCTGGGGCACATACCCGGGTATGGAATACAGAAGATGACTGCGGTCATCATGAATGCCCGGAACGGCGCGCATGAGAGACTGTGTATAGGCATGGGCGGGATGCTCAAGAAGCTCCGCAAGCGGCGCCTCCTCAATGCACTGTCCCGCATACATGACCACGACCCGGTCCGCCATCTCGGCGACGACCCCAAGGTCATGGGTGATCAGGAGAATGGACATGCCGGTCTCATCCCTGAGCGACCGGAGCAGTTCCATAATCTGATACTGAATGGTGACATCCAGGGCTGTGGTCGGTTCATCCGCAATGAGCAGTTTCGGCCGGCAGCTGAGCGCCATGGCAATCATGACCCTCTGGCGCATACCGCCGGAGAGCATATGCGGATATTTTTTCATCACCTGCGGTGCATTGCGGATTCCGGTCCGCTCCAGCAGCCGGATTCCCTCAGCCCAGGCTTCCTTCCGGCTGATGCCCCGGTGCCGGATCATACCCTCTGTCAGCTGCATGCCGATGGTAAAGACGGGGTTGAGGCTGTACATGATATCCTGAAAGATCATGGCGATGCCCGTCCCGCGGATCCGGTCCAGTTCTTCCTCCTTCATATCCAGAAGGTTCTTTCCTTCAAACAGGATTTCTCCGCCCGAGACACGGCCCTGACGGTTCAGGAGGCCCAGGATGGACAGCGCGGTGATGCTTTTCCCGCTTCCGCTTTCGCCAACCACGCACAGGATTTCCCCGCTGCCCACGCCGAACGATACGTCCGAAGCGGCCCTGCTGCGGGAATGTCCCTGCACAAAGTCAATCTGCAGATGTCTGATTTCCAGAAGCTGCTGCGTAATCCCCACCTCCCTGGAAGCGTGATGCTGACAGAAGGAACCTGCCATACGCCGCAAGGCGCATGGCAGGTCTCCGTGAATTACTGGATATCCCAGTCCTGAACATTGATAAAGGTACCGAAGACATCGGCATTGGCATTGACCAGACGGTTGCTCACAGCGCCCATCTTGCCGATGACCCAGCCGGAAATCACAGGTGCATCCTTCTGCATCATCTGATTGATGACCAGATACTGCTGCTTGATTTCCTCTTCATCCGTCAGGCTCTGGCTGAGTGCCAGGGCTTCATCCGTTTCGGGGCTGGTGTAGCCGGTCCATGCGCTCTGTCCGCCGATGAGCCATGCAATATCCGTATAGGGATCGGCCGGCATCAGCGTGTATTCCACGCTCAGGATGTCGTGGGAACCTTCATCCACCACGGTCATGAGGTTGGCAATATCCACGGTGCGGATGTTGATCTTCAGGCCGATTTCTTCAAACATGGCGGCGAAATACTGCACAGCATCGCCCCAGACGTTCTCGGAGGAGTTGACATACCAGGTCAGCTCGGTGCTTGCACCATCCGCCTTGGCCTCAGCGATCAGCTGAGCAGCTTTTTCCGGATCGTATTCCACTACGCCCAGTTCCTCGCTGAAGTACGGAGAAACAGGAACAAGGAAGCCGTCCACCACATCGCCGCTCTCACCGAGCAGCTGTTCCTGCATGGCCTTGCGGTCCATGCCGTACAGGAGTGCCTGACGGATGCGGACATCCGGAACACGCGCCACATTGACAAAGATCAGCTGGTTGGTAATCAGGGAACCAGGAACCGCCTTGACATTGGTCAGCGCTCTGACCGCGTCATAGTCGTCCACCGGAATCGTGCCCATGGTCTGCTGGACCAGATCGATTTCACCGCTCTGAAGACCGGCAAGGATCTGGGTGGAGGCGAGCACATTGATGTTCAGATACTTGATTTTCGGGGCGCCGAGGAAATAGTTCTCATTGGCGACATAATGCACATAGTGCTGCAGGTCAAAATCATTGATGAAGTACGGTCCCGAAATGACCGTGGGATGGTTGAACCATTCATAGGTCAGCAGGTCCGCGCGCGGCACGTCCTTCAGGACATGCTTGGGCAGGATCAGCGCATAGCGGCCAAAATTGTTTTCAAACGTAGACAGAGCGGTCGGATACTTGGTTTCCACCGTCAGGGTCTTTTCGTCCACCACTTTGATGCCTTCAATGGACGGTGCATTCTCTTCGATCACGCCGTCATCGCTGACACCCACGATGGAGTACATCGCAAGGGAGATGTTGGCGCACTGCGGGTCAGCCGCAACGACCAGGGTGAACTCCACGTCTTCAGCCGTAATCGGTGTTCCGTCACTCCACACGGCATCGTCCTTGAGACGAATCGTGAAGTGAAGGTTGTCCTCTGTGGTAATGGACTCAGCCAGGACAGGAACAAAGTTCAGTTCCCTGTCTGCTTCCACGAGAGACTGGAAGACCAGGGAAGTCGCATACTTGACGATCTCAGTGGCATCCATGGCCATGGGATTGAGCGTGGCAATCGTGCTGGTCACGCCAATATTGACCGTTTTTTCATTCTCTGCAGAGGCCAGGGAGACCACAGAGAGCATCAGGGAGATTGCAAGGAGCACAGAAAGGATCTTTTTCATCGCTGATTCTCCTAACCCAAATAGATTATGATCACGCCCTCACAGGCAATGTCATCGCACTCACAGCGCGCCGGAACAGAAAAAGGGCACCCGTGCGGGTGCCCCGATTGTTTTCGGTGATTGGACCTGCTGTTATCTGGTCCGGCAGACGCACCGCAAACAAGGCTGCTTCATGCAGCCGCCCATACACATGCATTTCCTTGCGATGGTTCGCTTGGTCATACGGTGCCTCCTCCTTCACGCTGAATTCTGTGCGAATGTATCACGATTTACCATGGCTGTCAATACATTCTGTTGTTCTTTGTTTGTGCCTTTTTTCCATCTTACCGGAGAATGCTGTCCTCTTTGGCAATCAGACCGATCAGATCATTCCCTGCCTCTGAAAACTGCAGCCCGTCCGTTGTGGTTTCCCCTTTCAGCAGGGAAAGGAACAGCGCCGCATAGCGGATTGCGCCGCGCCGATGCAGGTGGCTGTTGTCCTGTGCGCCGTCCGGATAATTCGGATGTCCGGCCGGGACATGGCAGTACAGCGTCCTGCTTTCCTGATCCCCGAGCTGGGACACGATCTGCATGGTCCCCTTCTCCATGTCCACCAGACGCACACCGCGGACTTTTGCAAGGTTCCGCATGGCTTCCGGGTAGTCCCCGTGGGTTGCCAGCAGACGGCCTTCGGAATCGAAATGCCTCCGGGCAATGGGCGTGGCAAGGATCGGCTCTGCGCCGTGCGCACGGGCCGCATCAATATACAGGCTCAGATATTCCGGGAACGTGCCAAACGGTGATGTGTACCGCAGCGGATCCTTTTTCTCATCGTTATGACTGAAGGAAATGATCACCTTATCCCCGGCATGCAGACACAGTTCTATATAACCGAGCCATTTTTCGGCGATGAAGCTCTTGCTCGACCTGCCGCAGATCGCGCAGTTTTCCACGTAGATCGTTTCCTTCAGCAGCGGCTGTAGCATCTGTCCCCATCCGGTCATGGGCGAAGCGGTCTCCGGATAATTCGCCATCGTGGAATCCCCGCACAGATACCAGGTCGGCACCCGTCTGTCCGGATGCCATCCGTCACAGCCGCCAAGGACTTCCGCCACACTGTACACGGACGCCTCATCGTCCGACAGGCGTTTTTCCTGAAAGATCCGCTCACTCAGGTCGCTCCGCTCACCGTGTGTACGATATTCGCCGGACTTTTCCGTGGGGTATGCGTCTTCACTCTGTACACGGAATCCGGAAGGGGCAACATGCCCATCCATTTCGCAGTCAAGGAAAACCGCCTGCGCATCCGCTTCCCCGAGTTCCCCCAGGAAGGCCTCCCCGTCGCCGCACTCACCCTTGAGCGTGCAGCGGTGAAATACCGCGCCGTAAGCCTGCCCGTGCGGTGTGCGGAAAGCCGTATAGTCTCCGCCTCCGGAGAGCATCTGCAGCGTGCAGCCTTCAAACCATGCGCGGGAGGATCCGGAAACCAGCTGACGGCTCCCCTGGATGGTGCAGTCCTCAAAATAAACCCTTCCTTCCGCCTGCATCTGTGCCTGCTCTGAAGCCGATTCAGGACAACCGCAGATGACAGCGGTCTCCGGTGCTTCCAGGCGGCAGTTGCGCCAGACGCCACGGTCTCCCGCGGCGATGACTGCTGCTGTCTGCGCCATCTTTTTTTCAGTGGACTCAAAGCGGACCGTCAGGTTCTCGACCTCAACATTGCGCCCGGTCACAACGAAAGTGCCATCTGCCCCCTGTGCCGTCTCCGTGCCATTTCCCCACGTAATGATCGTCCGATCCCTGGCTTCGCCGACAATCCGGATATTGTCCCTGTCGACGACAACCTGCTCCTTATATTCATTCATCCGCACCAGAATGATGACCGGGCTCCGATGTGTCGTAGTGACCGAATGGATCGCTTCCTGAATGGTTGTAAAATCCCCGCTGCCGTCCCTGGATACAATGATCATATCTTTTTCTCTCCTGTCTGTCAGATCTCTTCACCCTGCGGCGTGCGGACGAGGACAGACTCGATGTCCGCCCATCCGCCCTGGAGCTGCCGGATATTCATCGCAAAGATGCCCGGACGCGCGCCGGTCCATCCTCCGCAGCTCATCGCGCAGTCCCCGCCAAGCGGGGCAAGCGTCTGTGCATCCGCTCCGTAATAGAAGCGCACATTTCCGTCCCGGACCTGCATTCGGAACAGAACGGTCTTCTCCGTCCATGGGGCTGATGCCTCCGTGGTTTCCGTGACAATCGTGTTCTCCCATCGGCTGCCCTCCCGGGCCGTGCCTTTTCTGAGCAGCACCTGCCCCTCCGAGAGGGCCAGGTAGGCATAAGTATAGCCCATCATGCCGATGCCCGCCAGATCACCAGGGTTTCCTGACAGCGTCATGCGCAGATCCATGTCAAAGTCCCGTGCCTGCATCAGCTGGGAAAGAAACGGTCCGGCTGAAAAGAGGTCAGGGGACGGCGCAACAAACAGTCTCAGTCCCGGGCTGAGCAGCTCCATCCATTCCCTGCGCGGATTGGCCTGCCACTGCCACTGGATGCCGAGCGCCCCTTGAAAGCGGTCGGTCATCGGAACGGACGCCCTGAACGGAGCCAGTTCAGTATTTCCCTCCCGGACCGGTTCACCGCATCTGCCCATGGCCGGCCATTGGCCGGACCAGTCCACCGGCTGAAGATGCACAATGCGTCCATAGACACCTACATCCTGAAAATGGAGGAACCAGTCATGCCCATGCCCGTCATCGACCCATCCGCCCTGATGCGGGCCGTTGATGTCTGTGCTCCCCTGCTGAAGGACTACTTTCCGCTCGTAGGGCCCCTGAATGTGCTCGGAACACAGAGCCAGCTGATATCCGTACTTCACGCCGCCGGCCGGACACAGGATCCAGAACTGTCCGCCGCGCTCATAGAATTTCGGGCCTTCCACCGTCACATCCCCGTGAAGGTGCCCGTCATACACCATAACGCCATTATCGGTCACCTGCAGTCCGTCATCGCTCATCCGATGGACGAACAGCAGATTATTGATCCCCACACGGCTGGCCGCGAATCCGTGCACCAGCCAGACTGTCCCATCCGAGGCAAACAGCGGGCACGGATCGATCCACCCGCAGACATCCTTGACATAATGACAGGTCCACGGCCCGGATGGATGCTCGGCTGTAAAGGCAAACAGTCCTTCATCCGGAAGACAGACATAGACATAGAACAGGCCTCTGTGCCACCGGATGCTCGGTGCCCAGGTCCCGCATTTGTGGGCAGGCCGGTCATAGCGCGCAAACGGAAGGCGCTCGGCCGCATACCCGATCTGTTCCCAGTGCACCAGATCCCTGGAATGGAGAATCGGAAGCCCGGGAAGATAGGTAAACGAGGAGGATGTCATATAGAAATCCTCACCAACCCGGATGACATCCGGATCCGAATAATCGCCCTGCAAAATCGGGTTTGTATACTGCATAGCCTCACCTTTCCTGCTTCTGGCCGGGAAACCGGTCCGCACTCAGCGCAGTTTCTGGTCCACCATCTGCCGGCGCAGCGCCTTCAGATGCTTCATGACATCATTGCCGCCTCTTCCGAACCAGTCATGGAGTTTCAGATACTCCTGATACAGTTCCTCATACACTGCGTGCGCCTCGGGATCCGGGACCACCGGATCCGGATCGGTCCCGCCCATTTCGGCTGCCGCTTCGCGGATCGAATCATATCCTCCGTTTTTCTTTCCGGCCGCCACAGCACCAAACATGGCGCTGCCCAGAGCCGGTGTCTGTGCGGAGCGTCCGATCCGGATTTCCCGGCCGCTGACATCCGCATAGATCTGCATGAACAGCGGATTCTTTTTGGAAATCCCGCCGCATGCCAGTATATGGCGCACCGGGAGGCCGTTTTCCTCAAACCCTTCAAGGATTCTCCGCATGCCAAAGGCAGTCGCCTCAATGAGTGCGCGGTAAATTTCTTCCGGCCGTGTCTGCAGAGTCATTCCAAGGATCAGTCCGGAAAGATCCATATCCATGAGCACCGACCGGTTGCCGTTCCACCAGTCCAGGGCGAGCAGACCGCTCTCACCGGGCTTCAGCCGGGCCGCCTTCTCCGTGAGCAGTGCATGCAGGTTCATGCCCCGCGCTTCGGCTTCCCTTTCCACCTCTGATGGAACCGCGTTTTCCATCAGCCATTTGAAATGATCTCCACAGCAGCTCTGTCCGGCCTCATACCCATAGGTGCCCGGAACCACGCCGTCATGCACCACGCCGCAGATGCCGGAAACCGGCTGTTCGGTTTCACCGAGCATGATGTGGCAGGTCGATGTGCCGATGATCATCAGAAGAACTCCGGGCTCTGTCAGTCCAATGCCCGGCAGGGAAACATGCGCATCGATGTTCGCTACAGCGACCGCAGTCCCCGGAAGGAGACCCATCTTTTCGGCCATCTCGGGCAGCAGATAGCCGGCACAGCTTCCCAGGGGAAAGAGTTCTCCGCGCAGCCGATCCGAGGCAGCCGTCCGAAGCGAGGGGTGCAGCGCGCCGAGAAACGCCTCCGACGGATAACCGTCTTCGCGGCTCCACAGCGCCTTGTACCCTGCCATCGATTCACTCTTGGCCAGACTGCCGGTCATCTGCAGAACAAGCCAGTCCCCCACTTCAAGAAAGCGGTCCGCTGCTGCATAGACTTCCGGCGCTTCCTCGGCAATCTGCCAGAGCTTGGGCATCATCCATTCCGCAGAAATGCCGTTCCCGTACCGTCCAAGGAACCGCTCTCCGCGCTCCCTGGCCAAACGCAGCATCTTCTCCGCATACGCCTGCGCAGCATGGTGTTTCCAGAGCATGATATAGGCATAGGGATTGGAAACAAACTCTTCTTTTTCACACAGCGGGCATCCGCCCCGGTCCAGTGGAAGCATGGTATTGGAGGTCACATCAATGCCCAGACCCACCACATCCGCAGGGTCTGCGCCTGCCTGCTCCATGGCCAGGCGGACAGTCCCGGCCAGGCATTCTCTGTAGTCTTCCGGCACCTGCAGCGCCCATCCGACGCCGAGCTTTGTGCCGTCCGGGAGAAAGCGTTCCATGACACCGTGCGGATAATCGATAGCCGCACTCCCGGCCTCCCGGCCTGTGCCGATCTCCACGACGACCGCCCTTGCGGAAAGTGTGCCGAAATCGACACCGACTGCATACTTTGCCATACTCTGGTCCTCCCTGCACCGTTGTCTCGAACTAAAGTCATTATAGGGAGACCGGTCTGGCCTGTCAATTTCCGCAAATGCCCGGCTCGAACCGCTCTGTGCAGATCAATCGCGGTATTTTCACACTGCTGCGGCTTTACGCATCATCTTTTTCCCCGATGCTTCTTTCCGGCTCCTATGATATAATCCGCATTTGGGAGGCGATTATATTGGCTCGCAGCATGCGCACGGATTCCGACATGACCGAAGGCAGTATCTGGCGGCATCTGATTGATTTTTCCATTCCAATGATCATCGGGCTGCTTTTTCAGCAGCTGTACAACACGGTCGATACACTGGTTGTCGGCAATTTTGTTTCGAAAGAGGCACAGGCTGCCGTGGGTTCCACCGGCAGCATCATCAATACCGTGGTCGGTTTCTGTGCCGGGCTTGCCACCGGCGCTTCCGTCGTGATTTCCCAGCGCTATGGCGCCCACGACCATCAAGGACTGCGAAAAGCCGTCCATACCACGATCGCTGTCACATTGATTCTCAGCATCATTGCCACCGTTCTGGGCCTCCTCATCATTGAGCCCATGCTGCGCTTCATGCAGACGCCGGATGACGTCATGGAAGACGCGCGATTGTACCTGACCATCTATTTCAGCGGTGTCATCGGCATCCTCTTCTATAACATGGGCAGCGGCATTCTCAGGGCCGTCGGCGATTCCAGGCGCCCGCTGATTTTTCTCATCATCTCCGCGCTCCTCAATACCGTGCTCGACCTGGTCTTTGTTCTTGTGTTCCACATGAAAGTGGACGGCGTCGCCTATGCGACCATCATCTCCCAGATCGTTTCTGCTGCGCTAATCCTCTATACGCTTTCCCGTGAGCCTTCCTCCTACGGCATCCGCTGGAGGGAGATGCGCATTGATCAACAGTCCCTCACCAATATTCTCAGGATTGGACTTCCCTCCAGTATCCAGTCGGCCATTACCTCGTTCTCCAATGTGTTTGTCCAGTCCTACATCAACGCCTTCGGTTCCGCCTGCATGGCCGGCTATTCGGTCTACAACAAGCTGGATGCCTTTGTGCTTATCCCTGTTCAGGCGATCGCCATGTCCTCCACCACCATGGTCGGACAGAACTGGGGCGCGAATCAGAAGAACCGTGCGCGCGACAGTGTCCGCAAGGCGGTGGTGCTCAGCCTGATTTCAACGGCCGTGCTCTCGGTCATCGCTTTTGTGCTCGCCCGTCAGCTGCTCGGACTCTTCTCTCCGGAACCCGATGTCATTTCCTACGGCATCCGGTTCATTCACATCGTCACACCCTTCTATCTGACCATCTGCTTCAACCAGATCTACGCCGGTGCGCTCAGAGGCATCGGGGACGCGACCGCACCGACGATCATCATGCTGGCATCCTTCGTTGTCTTCCGGCAGATCTATCTGGCTGTGACCAAAGCCCTGAACATCGGTTTTGTCTCTGTCGCCCTTGCCTATCCCATGGGCTGGATCATGTGTTCCCTGCTCCTGCTGATCCGTTACCGCAGAAGCGCACTGTTCCGGAATACGCCCATGCCCCAGGGCTCCACGGGTGCAGATCAGTAATTCGCCCACCGAAAAAAGACGGCACGCGCTGCCGTCTTTTTCTTGTGCACTTCGTTTTAACAGTCTTCCGTGCGCGGGGAAATGATAAGACCAAAGCGATGAGTATAGTCAGCTTCCGATACCCAGGAAAGCCGCCAGAGACTGCCGGGATAGCTCCGCGCAAGGCGTGCATCCTCAATGCGGATTTCTTCCACATCCACCGTCACATGCTCCTGAAGTGTCCAGCGGATGCATGCATTGCCGGATACTGCCTGGTTTCCCTGGATTTCAGGCTTTTCCCGTAGCATCAGGACAAAGGTCACCGGTACCTTTTCTTTGATGGCCACTTCGTCTTCCAGTCCAAACATTCCCTCATCCGAGACAGTCCAGGTTCTTCTGACAGAGAGCGCCCCGGCCTCCACCGGATAGGCGTGGGACAGGTCCATTGTCATCCCGTTCTTCCTGGCCTCGACTTCCGTTGCGCCGTGTTCGGGTCCAACACACTGTTCCCATTCCCCGATCTGCGGGACTGAATGATTGCGGGATCGGGTATTAAACAGTTCATAGCGTCTGGATGAAAAGGTTTTGGCCGTATAGGTCATGTTTCCGATATCCACCGCGACCGGGTTTCCGTCAAGGAAGACAACAAAACTGCCGACGTCATTGTGGTTATGGCTTTCTCCATTGTGGCCGCCTTTGCCGCAGACCGTCATTCTTCCTTTCCGGACCAGGCGCACCTGCAGGTCCGGAAGCCAGCTGTCCGAGACCGGCTGCGTCACACCGTCCGGGATGTCATAGTGTCCGAACAGGCGGTTGAGCATGCGCCACATCTGCGGCGTATCCGACAGATCCTGGCGGACCGGGCCGGAGAGTGTCTGGCCGAACTGCATGAGTGCCGGATCCTTCAGATATTTCCCCGCATACAGGATGCGCTCTGCGCAGACATACGGCTTGGCATCGCAGTCCGCAAAGTTGGCAAACCACTCCCCGCCCAGCCACATCGTGCGCGGGAAGGAGAGAATATTGCGGATCTTGGGTTCCTCGGAAAACAGCATCCTGCCCTCTGTCATCTCGCTGAGCAGCTGCAGAATATCCATCAGCGCGCCGCCCGCCATATTCCAGTAGGCCACGCCTTCATCGCAGCCGCCGTCCTCGGGGACAACGTCCAGCCAGCGGTCCACCATCAGGAGGCTCCGCCGCACCATGCCGGCCAGCCTGAGCCGGTCCTGGATCCCGAGTGCTGCCGTGACAAGCACATTGGAAACAATCCAGGGCGTCCAGTTGCACAGGTCCTTTCTGAGAAAGCCCATCCACCAGAAATCATCCCTCGTTTCAAACGGGACGAGGATTCGCTTCTCTATCTCCAGATGCACGCGGCGTGTCACCTGCGGGGTGACACTGGCCAGTGCAGCCCCCGTCAGATACACCACGAAAGAAAGAATCATCGCGGTCTGCGCGGCAAACAGGTCGATCATGGGACTGCGCACATCCGGCAGCGGTTTTTCCTGAGCGGTCGGCGCCCCGGCATGTGAATCCACATTGTGTGCGGAAATCACCCAGCTCGTTTCCTCCATGATGCACCACAGCCCATTGATCACTTCATCCAGATCCTCATCCTTCTCCTCCAGGCAGTAGGCCAGGGTGGACAGGATGAGTTTTTTTCTTCTGAAAAAATAGGGATCCTCAAACACTTTGCGGTTGCCGCTGCGGGCAAACGCCATGTAATCGGTGGCCAGCAGGACAGGGTACGGTTTTTTCTTTGCCTCCGAGGCTGCTTCAAGGATGGCCCTGCGGTCTTCATCTGCCACCCGTGCCCATTCTTCCCTGTCTGTACAGTCAGGGAACGGACACCGGTACGGAACCTTCAGAAGTTTTTGCAGATCATGCTCTGCCAGATATGCTTCAAACACTGCCTTCTCCTCCTTCATGGTCAATCGCGCCTTTCCTTCGGCTGAAAAAACTGCCTGCTGCTTTACTCACCAGCTGTTCTTCCGCTTTCTGCCTGTCCGCGGAGCGGCCCGCCGCCCGGCAGATCATACACAAAGCGGTTCAGATAATACTCTGAAGAACCCGTCACCAGCGCGCTGAGCTCTTCTGTGCCGTACCGTTCGAGGAGGGTCGGAATATCCGCATACAGACTGGTGCCAATGCCCAGTCTCCTGCCCTCAATCGTATATCCGAGTGCTTCCATGACGGTCGGAAACAGATCCATAGTGGTGAGCTGCCTGTTATCCATGGAGCGGGCGAGCTTTCTGTCGCTTCCGAGAATACAGTTGTACACCGGGCGGGTTTCTGTCTCAGCATCCCCGACCAGGATCGGATCCATCCGCGGATGATCGCCCACCATGACCAGCACCGTATCCTCCCAGAACGGCTGGGCCTGCAGCCAGCGGACAAACTCCGCCGCCTGCGCGTCGGCACACAGCAGGGTATTGCCCAGCGAATCCTCATGCAGAGACGGACACTGTGCACAGCGATATCCCCCGGTATTGTGCGTATCCACCGTCAGGAAGGTAAAGTTGAAAGGTTTTCCTTCTTCCGCAAGCCGGCAGATTTCTTCCCGCGCCAGCTGATACAGAATACGGTCCTCAAAGCCCCACCAGACAAAATAGTCATCCGGGATTTTTCCCTTTTCCCGGGCGGTGTAGTAATCATAGATCTCATACTGTCCGTGCTGACGGAAGTATCGGGCACGTCCTCCAAACTCTGCATCCGAACCGCACATGAACATCTGTGCGTACCCGTCCCGTTTCAGGATATCGCCCAGCGTCGTCACCCCCGGCAGAAACTCCCCGTCTTCGTCCTCGTACCCTTCCGGCAGCACATACGGGATGCCGGATGTGCTCGCAAGGATGGAGGCCATGGTCCAGGATGTTCCGGAAATGGATGTGTACCCTCTCAGTCCGCTTCCTTTCCCAAAGGAAACGCCCTGCGCGGCAATCTCCGTGAGGTTTGGGATCAGGTTTTCCGCCTGCATTCCCCCATGCTCCGTATCGGCATAGGCCGTTTCCATGCTTTCCATGTAAAGCCATACCAGGTTTTTCTTTTTCTGCGGGGGATGAAGCACATTTTTCGGAGGCACATAGGCTTCCTCATACAGGCTGGTCGACTCCAGGCGCATCCCGATATAATCCGAAATGCCCAGTTCCGCATCTGCATAGGCCACTGCAGCGATCAGGAAGGCAGCACAATATACAGCATGCAGTCTTCTCAGACGTCCGGCCAGCATATGGCCTTCCGCCCAGTGATAGGCCCAAAGATACAGCAGGATCATCACGAGGGTGGGGATCCCGCAGAAAAGAATGCCTTTCAGGGTGGTCCCGTCATTTCCTGTTCCCTTCATCGGGGACGTCAGCGTATAGATCATTTCCTGAAAGCCCGTGGAAAACCGGCTTCCGTACCAGTATACGCCCATGATCATGAGCATGGACACAAGACTGACCATGCAGCCGACAACCATGCGGAGAGGACGACGCTCCCCGCATTTCAGCACTCCTTCAGTGCCAGATTGTTCTACCATTTTCAGATTACAGCTCCAGACGATAAGATTCCCGGCAGATCGTTTCCATTTCTGCCATATCCGGCATCACTTCCTTTGCGAAGCGAAGCACCATGATCGTATTGAGACACCACTGGGAGATATAATTCGTGGACATCCACGGAATCTCCAGAAGTCTCTCCCCGTTCTCCTTCCGGGCAAACGCCTGCGTCTCGAACCCGCCTTCTGCATAGCGTCTGGGGGACGCAATCAGCAGTTCATGCCATGCACGCCGCATGATTTCCGGATTCTTCCGGACATTTCCGGCGTAAGCACCCATGGCGCTGGCCGTATACCGCATGCTGTATCCTTTTCCGTTCACCAGGTCCCCGTACAGCTTTCTGCGTTCCTCATCCGTCATCATATAGATGGCGCCATAGTCCTCACACATCTGTTTGAGTTCCGGCAGGCGCATGGCATCCGCCGCTTCCAGCAGGATTTCCACCGTGGCGAAGCACTGCGACAGATGGAGGTTACCGGTGTTCTCCCCGTCATAGTGCATATCCCCTGTCTCAGGCTCAAAGGCAAACACCGGGCCGGAAGCAAATCCCATGGGCGCTGCAAGAATGCCCTCAATGCCGTGCTGCGCAAGCTCCCTGTAGTGCTCGTTTCCTGTGCGTTCATAGGCTGTCATCCAGTTGGACAAAAGGCTTGACCAGTCCGGAGCCGTACGGCAGCGGATCTTCGGCGCATGCTCGCTGTACCACCGCACATGCGGCAGGGCCAGATGCGCATCCGCCATCTCCTGCATGCACGCGCCAATGCGGAGATCGCCCGTCAGATAATACATCGGCCGGTGATGTCCGGCCATGGAGACACGCGGCTCCTTGCACGGGCATCCCCAGTGACGGACATTGTGCCGGGATCCGAGTCCCTTCATGGGCCCAAAGTGATAGCAGTCCACTTCGGATGTGTTTCTCGACATCGCCTCAGCCAGGGAGAAAATGTCTTCTCTCCCGGTTCTCATGAACTGCAGCCACAGCCAGTAGGTCGGAACCAGTTCTGTCTGCTGCCAGGCAAACCCGCCGATATCATATTTCCATGTATGGCGGTCCGGATCATAGGAGTGCCGGAAATCACCATAGTCAAAGAAGCCATACCAACCGCGCTGATCGCGCTGCTGGAGATAATAGTCAATCGCGCTGTCGAGATAATCCTCCAGCGTCCGGCCGCTCTCCGTCGTCCGGTCGGGCAGACTCCATTCACCAAACGCCCCTCGCGCCTGGTACTCTTCCGGCGCGGCTGCATAGACCGGGGGCTTCTGCACGCCTTTTTCAAAGCGGCACAGTGTTTCTTCCTCCGGGAATCCGTTCACCGGACGGATGACGGCCTCGCTGGTGACAGCAATCCCTTCCGGGTCAGCGCCGAAGTATTCGAACCCTTCATAGCTCGAAATATAGCTGCGGTCATCGTAATGCCGGAAATCCATGGCCTCCGCTTCCGGCGACCAGAACCAGATCATCGCAGACGCTTCCCCGGTGCCCGCACAGTCCACCTGGAGAGCCGAGGGATAGCGCTGCCAGAAATCACGCAGACCGAACAGTGCGCCGCCCTGTTCCCCGCTCACAGCCATCACGCCGTTTCCGTGCGTGGCATGCAACGCGGTGATCGAACACATGCCGGGCTTTGTGCGCTTGCGTATCTCGCAGGTCTTTTCACCGGTCTGGGAAAGCAGATACCGGTTCCAGACGGGCATTTCCTTTTCGACCTTCGCAAGCAGTCTGCCCTCGTCGCTCTCAGGATCCCGCTTCACGGATGCGCCGGTCAGCTGTTCCCGCTTCATGCCCGGGCCGGTCCTCGGAATCCGGGATTCCAGCAGCTGCACCGGCTCATGAAAGCGCACGCCGTCTGCCATAAACTGCACATGGTGGTTATAGGCAGGGCCTTCAAGCGGCAGAACCGAGCGCAGACCGAGTCCCTTCATGCGGTCGCGCTGCTCGTCCCCGTGAAAGAAGAATGTGTGGGTGATCTTCAGAAGATCCCCTGAAATGCTGATGCGGATTTCAAAGCGCATCAGGTCCTCTTCCTTCACATAAACGCCCCGATAGCAGACAAAGAGGGCGACATCGCCTTTCTCCTCCATGACCACTTCACGGATTTCGCTGTGTCCTTCCCGCACGCTCTCCTCATATCCGTTCTCTTCTTCACGAACCCGAGAGAGAAGGAAAACCGGCTGCAGGCTGCGGATTCGCGTTTGGCCGTCCACGCACAGATTCTGAATCAGGCGATCCGTGCCGGGCTTGGGGATTTCAAGCGTCATTGCGCCGGTGTCCACGAAATACGCGTCCGCGCGCTCCGCACAGCGTACCGGTGTCTTCATTGCGGCAGGGGCCTTTCCTGCAGTGACGGTCACCTGCCCTCCAAGACTTTCCGCATGCGCCGTATGCCGGACCCATTTGAGCGATCCGTCCGGCCAGAGGGCCGCCCGAAAAGACTGAACCGGCACGGCATGACCTTCCTGGTCGCTTACGTCAAACACGCACTCCCGGACTTCCCCTTCCGGCCAGACGGTGCCGAAACTCGCGGTGCCGAAGGCCTGCCTGCCTTCAAGCAGATGCAGCTGCATGGATGGTTCCATATTCTTCCCTCTCAAACATTGTTGGTTTCATAGAATCTCGCACTGTCATTGAAATGGTCCAGCATGATTTCCGCCTTACGCCGCAGCTGGGACGGAAGGTCGGTGGACAGCACGAAAATGTCTTCGTTTTCGGGCGATGTGCACAGCATGATCTCTTCCATGTGCCCGTCCAGCAGTTCCGCAAGACGGTAACTGTTGTCGATTTCCGCGCGCGTGATCTGCTGGAATTCCGCAGCCCGCGGGTCATTCTTCGTCGGCCAGCGGAGTGCGCGCACAGGCTCGGTCTCGCAGGAAGTGTCCGTGCGGTCGCGCAGTTCCTGGAAACGGATGGCGTTCTGCGCACAGGTGAGAAGGGCATCCTGGACTTCCAGTCTGCGGATCGTGCTGCTGACTGCTTCCGACGGTTTCAGTTTCCTGAAGCGGGCGATCGCGCCGCGCAGGGCATTTCTTCCCATCTGGAGACTCTGCACGGCCAGGAAAGAAGCCGTAAACCCGCGGATCACTTCGATCCCCTGCAGGTTCATCAGGTCATCCGCTTCCCGCTCGGTCTGGGCCTGGAACTGGAAGGGACGCCACCACGCCTTTTCGTCTTCCGTCAGTTCTTCCGGCCGCAGCACAAACGGCCGGTTGATCCATCTCTGGTGGAGAACGCCCTGAATCACCAGGTTCACGCCCGTATGCGCAAGGTGTTTGGAGGACTCATGCAGGAGATGCCATGCCTGGACAAGGTCCGGTGCCTGGTCCCCGGCCAGCTGCTCTGCTTCCTTTGCCAAAAGCGCATAGCAGTCCGCCTCGGAGCGGATGGTTTTTCCCTCTGCCATCCGCCACAGGTCGATGCCCTCCTCGAGGTCTGAGCGCGGGATTTCAATGATCTGCACCGGCATCGCTGCAGGCATGTTCATCAGGTTTTCCAGAAGCGTCATCGGGGCGGGCAGTTTTCTCACCGGCTGACGCCCGAACGCCAGATTGAAGGTATTGCGCAGGACAACATGTCCTTCCCGGTCCTTCTTGTTCAGGATCTGATTTTCATGCAGTCCGGGCCATGCCGCCCCGATCAGCCATTCCGGCTCCTTGAGGGCAATATCGGTTTCGAGAGACACGGTGACCTCCGCATTCCCGCCCTGGACAGCGTCCAGAAAACCGATCACGCGGTCTGCCATGTTCCGGCCTTCGCCTGCGGCCTGGCCGTTGGGGCCGGTATACAGCCCCGTGCTCCAGTCGACGCCTCCGCCGCAGTCATTGGTGCGGAAGTGGAGGAAATCAATCCCTGTCTCCTCTACCAGCCGGCGTGTCGCAGCACGGTACATGCTGAGCACTTCCGGATTGTCCAGGCTCGGCGAGAAGAAGGGATGGCGGGAGCGCCTCGGATGATCGCAGCGGGCACCGCGCCACGACGGATGATCCCTGAACACCTGTTCCGGAAGCCAGAACGGTTCATTGCTGATCAGCGCCGGTTTCAGTCCGTTCTCGGCGGCAATGGTGCAGCGCGTTTTCACAAAGTCCATGCACATCCGGATATGATCCTGCGGAAGATAGGCCTCCAGTTCCGGCGGGCAGACCAGCTTGAAAATCTGGCACTGTCCCATACTCCAGTTGACATAGGGGTTCTTCCGGTCCATCTCCCACATCCACAGGCTCCTGGGAACATCGCTGACCACGACATGTGTAAATCCCGTCCCGCGCAGCTCTTCACAGACTTTCCTGAATTCTTCATGGGAATCCGCCACAAAATGGGCAATCATCTTTTTCTGCATGTTTTCTCTCTCCTGTCTTCTGCCCCTGCCCGGGACAGCGCTGCAAACTCAGTCAACTGCATGGTCCCGCATGGTATCGATGCCCGACCAGATTTTCCTGTCCGTCCACGGCAGGTCTTCACCCGACCAGAACGGATCCGTTTCCGGAAGCCCGAGGGGCAGGAAGACCGCTTCACACAGATACAGGCTGCCCACAGAAATATAGTCTTCTGCCATCGAAGGCTGGAATCCGTCCACGCCAGGTCTGAGGAATCCGTTTTCATCAAACGTCTCCGGCCGCTGCATGCCCCTTCGGATTGCGGCCGTCAGCGCGCAGCGCACCTGGGAGGCCGGCAGCTGCTCCGGAAGGAAATGTTCCAGGGCGGCCTGCGAGAGCGCCTGGAATGCCCCGAAGCGATACACGGTCGAGCGCCCGATCACGGTCCAGGTTCCATCTGCATGGATCATCTGCTCGAGCACCTGTGCATACCGGGACGCATGCCCGACCGCTTTCTCTTCCAGGGCTGCATAGTCCCTGCCCTTTTCACGGAAAACATGCAGGATGTCCACGAGCATGGGCTGAATGACAAAACTGTTGTAGTAATCCCAGTGGAAACGGTCGCCGTCACCATAGGTTCCGTCACCGCAGTACCATCTCTCAAACATCTGCACGGCATAATCCACGCGCGTCATGTCCGCATCGCCGGCATGCAGCACTTCAAGGGCAGCCTCGACCATGGCCGAAAACAGAATCCAGTTGCTCACAAACGGGGTAAACCGCCGGGTATCCCGCAGGGCAGCGATCAGATGCTCCCGGGCTTCGGGAGAGAGCTTTTCCCCGAGTTCACGCGGTGCACGGACAATGCCGTGAGCCAGGAACGCCGCGTCCACCAGCGCCTGTCCATAGCCTTCCCGGAAATTCATGTAATCCGCGCTCTGCGGATCCACGGCCTGTGAAACGGCCCGGCGGGTTTTCTCCCGCCAATGAGCCTGAATGTCCTTTTCCTCGCCGGAAAGCCCGTCCAGCTCCAGCCATGGTGCAATGCCTTCAAGGGTTCGGCCGAGTGCCTCCAGCATCGCGTACGGTTTCCGGTCCGGATGCCATGTATTCGGAAGCATGCAGTGCAGTTTTCCCTCCGCCAGGCTGTCCATAACCGGTGCCGCAATCCTGAGCATCCGCTCCAGCCATTCTTTTCTCACATTGCCCATGTTATTTCCGCTCCTCTTCCATTGTATTCAGCGTCTTGATGTTTATGATCTCCCGAAGGTCACCCACCGTCCAGTCCGGCATGACTTCAGGCGTTTCTTCCGCCGCGCTGCCTGGGTGGTACCAGCAGGTCTTCATTCCCACACGCGCTGCCCCTGCGATATCTGCCCGCATCGAATCCCCGATCATCAGGCATTCCTGCGGGGCTGCCGGTGCCACTGTTTCCAGACAGGCTTCGAAAAATGCACGGCTGGGCTTGTTGGCCCCGATCGTTCCTGAGGCCAGAATGCCACGAACATACCCGAGCAGCCCGGCTCTCTCCAGTCTGCCCCGCTGCTGCTCCGCACTTGCATTGCTCGCGATCCACACCGGCACACGGCTGGACAGGAACTGCAGGATTTCCTTCGCACCGCTCACAGTGACAGAAGACACCTGCAGCTGCTTTCTGAAAACGCGCTCCATTTCCTGGCCGTCTGCATCAATCCCCAGGTCTTCCAGAATGGATGCCCACCGGATCCGATGCAGTTCTTCCCGCGTCATCCGGCCTTCCTCGATGAGATGCCAGTAGTGATTGTTGAAGCGCATAAAAGTGTCCATAAAGTGTTCAGGCAGGGAAATGCCGGTGGTCCGTGCAGCATGCAGCGCGCTGTTTTTTGCGCACGCATGAAAGTCGAGCAGTGTGTCATCCACATCCATAAACACCACACGAATCATCCGTTTCACCCCCTCGGATGATTGTACTCGTTCCGTGCGTTTTCGTCCACCGCTCTTCCCCGCTTCAGAGGCAGGAATCACAGGTTTTCCAATGTGTTTTTTTCTTTACTTTCTTTTCTTTCGATGATACACTGTCCGTGTCCCTGCGCGTCTGTTTCAGGCCCGCAGGCAAACGATTTGCTTTCTTTCAGCCGCTGACACGCATGCGGCTTTGCTGTTTAAGGACGTGATGATTTGAAACTTGCTCTCATCGGGCAGCAGATTGCCTCGCTTCTTCCTTCCATGCTCACGGACCTGCTTCAGGTCGGCCATCAGGCCGCGGATACCGTGATTGAGGAAAAGAACAGTGCCATGCAGGAGCTCCTTCAGGGCTATGGGGAAGCGTGCCTGAAAAAAGCAGGCATCGGCGGCAGCATCCGCGCCGTTTCCAGCCGCGAAGAAGTGCTGCGCGGCGCAGATCTGGTGATCTATGCCGGCGATCTCATGGCCTCATCCCGCTTTCAGCAGGACCGTGAGGCCCTCTCCGGCGGCGAGGGGGATGACGAAGGCCTGCTTAATCAGGCCCGTGTCAACGGCGGCATCGGCGGTCTCCTGCACACCCTTCGTCAGGGTGCCGTCATTCTTCCGCTGGCAGAACAGATGCGTTCCCTCTGTCCGCATGCTGTTGTGATTTCCCTGGGCGATCCCGTCGGGCGCACCACAGAAATGTTCCGCGCGATGGGGTTTGCCGCCTACGGGCTTGCCCGCTCTGTCCTTCGCGGCCCGACCGGCGTGGACGGGATTGCGGGAAAGCTTGGAAAAAAGCTGGAGGAAGTCGACTGGACGAGTGCCGGTCTGCCTGGTTTTTCTTTCCTGACGGCCCTCTCCGATCATGCCAGCGGCATCAGCCTCATGAATGAAGTCTATGCACTCGCCGGAGATGGCAATCTCGGACGGCTCATTCAGAGATGGTACCGTGAATATCAGGCCGTCGGCGTCGGCCGGGTCACGGATCTGGCAGAGTTTATGGCAGCCCAGGATGACTTCATCCCGGACGAGCGCCCTGATTTCGGCGAGAGTGTGGAGCATCGGAAAGACCGCATTCTTCACATGAACAAAGTCCGTGAAAAAGGGCTGGTCGACCCTGAAGGCATGATCTCCCAGCTCATGCTTCTCTCCAAAACGCCGCCGCAGCGTCCGGTCCGCCTTGGACTGGCCCTTCTGCGACACGAAGACCTGGTCATGCCCGAGGTCACGCGCACCAACGGCAGGAATATTCTTTCGCTTTCCCCCACGGCCCTGGTCTCCTGTCCGCTCGTTCTGGAGAAAGGGCTTGAGATTCCCGGGAATATGACGCTTCCCGCCCCGCTCAGTGACCTGATGGGCGACATTGCCTATGCATCGCACCTCGCCGCCACTGCAGCGCTTTCCGACCGCTCGGCACTGCGCGAATATGTGGAAGCCGACCCTGCCCTTGAAGGTCTTGACCGCCTCTATGTGCAGGAAGTCGTGGATGCCATGCTCCGCATGCACAGCGATATTCTCACGCAGTTTACAAGTGATGATGAGGAGGAATAATTCCTCCCTGCTTTTCAGCAAACGCCTTCACGGCCCATCAGAAAGGAGTCCCCATGTTTCTTACTGACACCTGGCAAGACTATGAGGTGATCGATACCGGAAACGGTGAAAAACTCGAGCGCTGGAAGGATGTCATTCTCCGGCGTCCGGATCCTCAGACGATCTGGCCGCAGGGAGATCCCGCTGTATGGCAGCAGGCTGAAGCGGTTTACCATCGTTCCGACCGGGGCGGCGGTGAATGGGAGTTTCGCCGGCGGCTGCCGGAAAAATGGGTTCTGCGCTATCATGACCTGAAGTTTTACGTGCGTCCCACCGGTTTTAAACATACTGGCCTGTTTCCTGAGCAGGCCGCCAACTGGGACTGGATGCGCGAGCAGATCGAGCGCAGCGGAAGAGATCAGGTCCGTGTGCTGAATCTGTTCGGGTATACAGGCGGCGCCTCTGTCGCCTGTGCCATGAGCGGCGCGCATGTGACCCATGTCGATGCCGCCAAGGGCATGGTGCAGTGGGCCAAGGAAAACCGGGAGCTCAGCGGCGTGCCCGAAAACCGTTTCCGCTTTATCGTCGAGGACGCGCTGAAGTTTACCGAGCGTGAGATCCGCCGCGGCAGCCTGTACGACGGCATTCTCATGGATCCTCCCAGCTATGGACGCGGTCCCTCCGGTGAGGTGTGGAAGCTCGAGAACGAGCTGTATCATCTCGTGGAAACCGCCAGCCGCGCGCTCTCCGATCACCCGCTGTTTTTCCTGATCAATGGATACACGACCGGCTTCCAGGCTTCTGTGCTCAGCAACATGATCGGCCGTTGCATTGTGCCGCGCTTCGGCGGAACCATTGACGCACAGGAGCTGTGTCTGCCCGTCACCAGCGGCGGCGTGCTTCCGTGCGGACACTCCGGGAGGTGGCAGCATGATTGACATTCTGTACGAGGACAATCATGTTCTCGTCGCTGTCAAGCCGCCCAACATGCTCTCTCAGGCCGATGATACCGGGGATACCGATATCCTGACGTATCTGAAAAATGACATCAAGATCCGCTATCAGAAGCCCGGCAGTGTCTATCTCGGGCTGGTCCATCGTCTCGACCGTCCGGTCGGCGGCCTGATGGTCTTTGCCCGCACAAGCAAGGCTGCCGCACGCCTGAGTGCCCAGTTTCAGAAACACGAGCTGGGAAGAGAATATCTCTGCATTGTGGAAGGCAGTGTGCCGCCCTCCTTTACCCTGGTCGATTACCTGATCAAGGATCCGCGTCTGAATATCGTGACTGTCTGTTCCGCAGATAACCGCAAGGCTCAGGAAGCCATTCTGCACGGCAGATGTCTGGCCCAGCGTGAAAACACCTCGCTGGTCTCGGTCCGTCTGGAGACAGGCCGCAATCATCAGATTCGTGTTCAGATGAGTCATGCCGGCAACCCGCTCTGGGGCGACAACCGCTATGGTCACGGGATTCCCGGACAGCAGATCGCCCTGTGGGGCTATCGCCTGCGCTTTGAGCATCCCACCACCCACCAGATCCTTGCCTTCATGAGCATGCCACATGGCGGGATCTGGACACGGTATCAGGATGTTCTTGACCGCCTCTGGGGTGAATTCCAGGTCGAAAGCATGCAAATCCCCACGATGTATTAAGAAAATGGAGAATCAATATGTCACAGCCTTTTTCCTATGAACTGAAACATATCTGCAAGCAGAGCGGCGCAAGGCTCGGCGTTCTGCACACCCCGCACGGCGATATCCAGACCCCGATCTATATGCCGGTCGGAACCGCCGCCACGGTCAAAGCCATGACCAGCCGCGAGATGGAGGAAATCGGAACACAGATCCTTTTGTCCAACACCTATCACCTTCACCTCCGTCCCGGCGAGGACCTGGTGCAGGAAGCCGGCGGTCTGCATACATTCATGGACTGGCATAAACCCATCCTGACCGATTCCGGCGGATTTCAGGTGTTTTCCCTGGCCGGCATCCGCATGATCAAAGAGGAAGGCGTCACCTTCCAGAGTCATATTGACGGCTCCCGGCACTTCATCGGGCCCGAAACCAGCATGGATATTCAGCAGGCGCTCGGAAGCGATATTGCCATGGCGTTTGATGTCTGCACCGCGTATCCCTGCGATTATGATACAGCAAAAATGAACATGGAGCGCACGCACCGCTGGGCCGAGCGCTGCAAGGCCTATCACAGCCGTGAGGATCAGGCGCTGTTCGGGATCGTACAGGGTGCCTTCTTCAAGGACCTGCGCATTGAAAGCGCAAAGGTGCTGTCCGATATGGATTTCATCGGCTATGGCATCGGCGGACTATCTGTCGGTGAGCCCAAGCCCATCATGTATGATATGCTGGACAATATGATGCCCTATATGCCCACCAACAAGCCCCGCTACCTCATGGGCGTCGGTTCCCCCGACTGCCTGGTGGAAGGTGTCCTGCGCGGCGTGGATATGTTCGACTGCGTCCTCGCGACCCGCATCGCCCGCAACGGCACCATCCTGACCAGCAAGGGCAGAGTGGTCATCAAGAACGCCCAGTATGCAAGAGACTTCGGGCCGATGGATGACGAGTGCGACTGTTATGCATGCCAGCATTTCTCCAGGGCGTATGTGCGCCATCTCTTTAAGGCCGGGGAAATCACGGCGGGCCGCCTTGCCTCTATCCATAACCTGCGCTTCCTGATCCACCTGATGGAACAGATCCGCGAGGCAATTGCTGAAGACCGTTTCCTCGATTTCCGCAGGGAATTCTATGAAAAATACGATATGACCAAGAATTTCTGATCTCCCCATTGGCATTGTACAGGCCAGAAGAAAAGAGTCTCCGGATCATTCAACTGATGCGGAGACTCTTTTCATGTTATTGTGCTGAAAGCACAGGCAGCAAAAAGCTTTTCAATATTTCAACCGCTTCCCGGTCATCCTGTCCGGTGAAGCCATGTCCTGCGCCTGAAATCTCATGATAGGTGCACTGCCGATACACTTCTTTTGCCCGGCGTGAATAGCTGATGTTGACAATGCGGTCCTCTGTTCCGTGCAGAAGAAGCACGGGGCCCTCATACCCCCGGATGGCATCAAACGGATCCATCTCCATGACGACCCGGGCATAATCCCCGCCCAGTTTCATCGGAATGCGTCCGAGCACATCCGGAATGTGGTTCGGGTCAAACCGGTAGACCATCATGGACCCCCTGCGCGCGTCATCCGGAATGCAGAGAGCGGGATAGAAAAGGACCAGCCTGCGGATTACCCCGCAGCCCAGTTCTTTTGCTACGAGCGCAGAGACAAAGCCTCCCTGACTGCACCCCATCAGGGAAACGGAAGCGGGCTGCAGCTGGTCCTGCACGGCGCGCACGACCGCCAGCAGGTCTGCTTTCTCTGTCAGCAGCGTCATGTCCACAGATCGGCCGTCGCTCCGACTGCCGATGCCGCCGCCGTTAAAGTCAAACGTGACAGCCAAAAAGCCTTCTTCTGCCAGGGCGGCCGCATAATCCCGCACTGTTTTTTCGTTGGCCAGAAAGCCATGGCTGATGATCACCACATGTCTGTCCGGTGTCTGTTCTCCAAAGATATGTCCCCGGATCGTCAGCTGATCACGCTGGCAGAAAAAGGGTACAGGTCTCATCGTCCGCTTCCCGCCTCTCAAAGAAGTTTCTCTTTCCATTCTTCTTCCCTGAACCCGGTGAGAACGAATCCATCCCCGACAACCAGGGGCCGCTTCACCAGCATGCCGTCCGTGGAAAGCAGGGCCAGCTGTTCGTCTTCGTTCATGGACGGCAGTTTTTTCGAAAGCTCCATTTCCCGGTAAGGAATGCCGCTGGTATTGAAGAAACGCTTCAGCGGCAGACCGCTTACGGCATATAGTGTCCGCAGCGTCTCCTCATCCGGATGATTGGCCTTGATGTCGATCGACTCGTAGGCAATCCCGTTGTCATCCAGCCACTTCAGGGCTTTTTTACAGGTCGTACACCGATTGTAGCAATACACTTTCAGCATGCTCTCAGACTCCTTTCTTATTTCCCGCCGGTTTCCTGTTCAGTTCTTCTCCGGCACCGACTTTTGTACTGCTGTGTTTTTTCATTTCCCGGGCTTCAATCCCCGATGCTTTTAAGATATGCCAGCGCCTTTAGTGCCATCTGATCATCCCAAGAATCCATGAGGAAGACGCCATCCTGCGCATGGTGCTGCCGCAGCACAGCTCTTTCGCTGCAGAGGAGCGCGTCATCCAGCCAGACGAAAGGCATGGAGAAATCGATGGCTTCCGTTTTCAGCGTATGCCAGTGCGTGGGCCTGACCGTTCTGTGCAGTCTGTCAACAAGCGGCTTGGGCAGACCGTTTTGTTCCAGCCATTGTGCACACTGATTGGATCCCCACCTGCAGTGGGTTGTCAGCCAGTAGGTCGAGTGCGGGAAGCGCTCAAGAATATACTCCAGCAAATCCACAATGTCCGACATTGGGGAGGCTGTCCCGACGAGTACGCCGTCAATATCCAGATAGATATTCATCATGCATTGTTTCCCTGTATCCATTTGGAAAGTGATGTCCAATTTGCCTGTTCATCTCCGGGCATGATTATACCACGATTGAAATAACGTGACCATTCCGGGCTGAGAACGCCGTCAGAAGACCGCCCTCTGCTCCCCGGTTTTTGTCCTTGGATGGTCCCACACAGCCAAACTTATGCTATACTGTAATCCATCACATCTGCTCCCCCGACAGCAGGTGCATGCAGCATGCCTGGCACACGGACATGCAAACACGGTGACTGGAGGTTGAATTCCATGAATGTAACTGATAAAGAACTGATTGAAAAAGCAACAGAAGCCATGCATAACGCCTATGCCCCCTATTCCAATTTCCCGGTTGGCGCATGCCTGCTCAGTGCCGACGGCAGGACGTTCACCGGCTGCAACGTGGAGAATGCTTCTCTCGGTGCCACAAACTGCGCAGAACGCACGGCTGTGTTTAAAGCCATCAGCGAAGGCGTCCGTGATTTTGTGGCCATCGCAGTCGTCGCAGAAAAAGGCATGGCCTGGCCCTGTGCCATCTGCCGTCAGGTGCTCAATGAATTTGCTCCGAATATCCGCGTGATCGTTGCCTATCAGGATCATGTGTAAGAAGCACCGCTATCCGAACTGCTTCCTCACGCATTCGGCCCCCAGGATCAGAACTAGTAAAC
>R21__coassemble_512_pt1 | contig 31611 bp, 24 predicted proteins | sample R21__metabat2_high_PE_034 | metagenome-assembled genome bin R21 | reverse complement strand
CGCCGTTTCTTCTTCCTGACCAACTGCATCGCGTGTGTTTCCCTGGTCTTGCTCAGCATGCAGGATGCGGTGAACTGTATTCTGTATGCCATTGCCAAAAGAAATCACAGAGAGCTCCTGTAATTTGAATGAGACTTGAAGACGCAGAACGATGGAAGCTGCCTGCTCGATCGCCTCTGAGGTGCAGATCATCAATCTACGGCCCTGGTCAATAGTAAAGGGGAATCTTCCAGCATCGGACTCAGCGAACCCACCGCAAAACAAACCATCGGATTGTTTCTGTGGAAGAATTCCGTCAGGAACCTGGTACTCCAGAAATTCTGGTGAGTACGTCAGTTTTTCATCGGCTTGAAATACGAATTCGAGTACAACCGTTTCATTTTCATCAAGATACCAGTCTCTGCCCTGAACCTTGATCCCTGTTACGGATACACTTTTCAGCAGTTTTGAAAGAAGATGGGTGGTTTCCATTTCCGGAGTTTCTTCTACATATGATTCGGATTGAATGATGTCGGGGTTCTCATTGAACAGATCACTTGTTTCACTCGCCTTATCAACTGTCCCCTGTTCAGTATTCGTGTCGCCTGATTCTGTCTCAGAAATGTCACATTCTGGCACAGCATCGCATGCATTTGAGGAAAGGCTGCCAGAATCTTCTGAATGGCAATTGTCTGTATCCTCGTTGTCATCCGTTGGATCCGGAGGCACTTTGTCTTGAGGAACATCCCTGGAGGCATCTGCATCGGTCTGGTCGCAGGTATTCGTTTCAGGAAGGTTTGTGACTCCCTCTTCTTCATCATGAGGCGTAAGAAGATCCTGCTGCAGCGTGTTTTCCTGGAGAGGCACTGGCATCGATTCATCACTGCAGGACACCGGGGTATCGGGACCAGACGTCTGGGAAGTCTCTTCTTCATTTTGAACCACAGTTTCTGCAGGAGTCGGGTCAGAAATGGATTCATCAGGGATTTCAGCACAGGAACCCAATGGAACCTCTGCGGAGCTTTCATTTTCAAATGCAGCTGCGTCCGTGATATTCTGCTCTTCACCTGTGGGCATTTCCTCAGCTGCCGCCCAGCTTGGGATTGCTGTGCAGAAAACCAGGAGGAGGAAAAGGCAAATCATCTTCTTCATGCTCTGATCTTTGGTCCGTTTTTTCCCGGAGCGTTCAGCCACTGGAAAAAACAGAAAATCGACAGTTATGGCGGCGGACATCAAACCGAGCATCACAGGTGTTCTCTTGTCAACCAGGGTCAGCGGATCCCTGAGGTTTTCTGTTGCGATGAAATAGCAGGTAGCAGCTGCAAACACCAGTGCTTCAAGCAGAATACCGATCACCCTGCGGCGTTTCCCTATGGCGTTTTCGCCGGTCCCGGATCGTTGCAGGGTATATTTTCCTGTGCATTTTCGCCCAGGAAGCAGCAGGTAGAAAATGGAAAGCACGGACAGCAGATTGATCAGCGCAAATCTCGCGCGATTGATGGTGTGCCCGACGGCTTTTCGTGTGACAGGAGCTTCTTCTTTCAAAGGTGCTTCCGTTTCTTTGGATCCCTCTCCCACGTGCTTTTCATAAAGTCTTGCAAAGAGTACTGTTCTGCCATATGTTGCAGCTGCAGAGCAGGTAGAAAGAGCCAGAATCGGGCCAGAATGCATCATCTCCAATGCATCAGAAGCTTCTGCGTGGTCATGAATATAGGCTTCCAGGGCACTGAGACTTTCCGGATCCCGATGTCCGACGGTATATACCATGCTCTCGTATGCATTCGTCTGTATGCAGGCAAAAAAAGCCAATTCATAGGCATCGTTCACTGTCGTCAGCACTCCTTTCCTGTGCTTTTGAAAGAATTCAGGATCCAGGTATTTGGGAACATCTCCAAACATGCCACCGCTGGCCATGTTATGCCCGTAAATCATGATATAGTTTTCACTGAATGATGGCAGATTATAGGAGGAAAGATAAATGGATCCGTTCATGTCCGCATGACCATAAACGTCCATATAGGCATACTGAAGATCATCTTTACCGTGCAGGACCGGATAATTGATATGCGTGCCCTCAATCTCAAGCCAGGCCACAACATCCGGATTGATGTCCATCAATGCCTGAAAACCGGCTGCTTCCTCAGCTTTGGGTCCCGGTTTGTACTGCATTAAATCCCAGGAAGTGAAGGCTGTACTGTTCAGATAGAAAGTGTCGTACAATACATATCCGGAATACAGAAACAGGATCAGGGTAAAACAGGCAGCGACCGCTGACAGCATTTTCTGACCTGCTTTTGCAGCATAGCCAAGCATGTGCAGAAGCACCGGCAGTCCCTCTCTTTCATATATGATTTCTCCTGATCACCGTGATCACAATCCCAAGGATTTCGCTGCGTTTAACGGGTCCAAAATAACGGCTGTCTTCAGCCCCTTCCCGTTTATCGCCCAGAATAAAGAACTCATCATGGGCAAGCACCACAGGATACTGGACAAACCCTTCATAAATCGGTGTGGCATAAAAAATATCATTTTCCAGAATGCGGTTTCCGTTAATCCGCACCTGTTCCTCCTCTGTGACTTCGCATCGGTCCTGTGGGCAGGCAACGATTCTGCCGACATAGGTCGTTTCATTTTTCGTGAACACCACAACTTCATGTTCCCGTAAGGCTGTCGGCAGCCTGTAATACAGAAGCATGTCCCCCTGGTCGATACGCGGATACATATCTCCATTCGGCGCAACAGCCAATCCAATCACAAATGAAAACATCACATAAATCATCGAAAACATCAGCAAAGCGTATAGGAAAAAACGCCGAACTTCCCGAATGTCTCTGCTTTTCTGACTCTTTTTTCTGGCGGTATCTGCACTTGTCATGATTTCGATTGAAGCCTCCTATCCTGAAAAAATGCGCAAAGAAAAATTTCCCAAAAGAACAACGCAGCCGCGGAACGGCGGACTACACAGTTTCCAGGAAATTCGGCACAATTTCTCGGTATGTGCTGCAGTTTCAGCGCTATCTCTATTCAGCGCTGACAAAGCTCTATGTTCCGAACAGAGCAAGACATGAAATACAGTCTGTCCAAAACACTCAGCTTACCGGTATTCATCTCCAGATCAGGGAAACGAGCAGCATTTAGGCCCGGTAGAACAGGTGTTGAAACAAAACACTTCATCCAATCAGCCTAAAGGAGTGTGCGTTTGTTTCAGTGAACAAACAATATCATATACGGCCCATATATTCAAGGGCAGAATCGTTATTTTTCGCGTTTTGCTACATTTTCGTAAGCTTCTTACAAATGATCCTTCAGGATGCTGATCAATTCAAATGAAACGCTGTATAAAGTTGCTAAATTATGAACATGCCTCGGTCTTGTTCGCACACTCATTGTGTAGTTTTGGACCGCAGGAAGCGTTCCGAAAGTGTTTTTTCCCTTTTGGTCTATACTTTCTTTCGAGAATCGTCTATACTTTCTCTGTGTTTTTTAATTGAAAGCCGGATATCCAAAAAGGAATTAATTGATATGAATAAAACAGCAGTTGTAACAGGTGGAAGCGGTGGAATTGGACAGGCGATCACGCTTCATCTACTCAGAGCAGGTTTTCAGGTCATCGCACTGTATTACACTCACGAAGATGCCATGCTGCAACTGAGCAAAGAAGCCCTGGAAAAGAATCTCGGTCATGTCCATGCCATGCAGTGTAATCTAGCAGACTCCCTTTCTGTTTCCAGTACCTTTTCTGAGATTCACCGTCTGTATCACCATGTGGATCTCCTGGTATGCGCACAGGGAGTCGCCAGTATTCGTTTGTTCACTGAAACAGATGAAGAGGAATGGAATCGAATCATCAATATCAATCTGACGGGAACCTACAGAGCTGTACATGCTGTGCTGCCTGAAATGATTTCCAGAAAAAGTGGTAATATTATTACAATTTCCAGCATGTGGGGCGAAGTCGGTGCCAGCTGTGAAGCTGCCTATTCGGCATCCAAAGCTGGAATTATAGGCCTTACAAAAGCGCTGGCAAAAGAATTGGGGCCATCGGGAATTCGTGTCAATTGCGTCTCTCCCGGTGTCATTGACACAAGTATGAATCAGGACCTTTCAGCCGAAACGATTCAAAGCCTGAGCGACGAAACGCCTCTTGAACGGATCGGAACCGCTGACGATGTGGCTGAAGCGGTTGAATTCCTTGCTTCTCCCAAGTCCTCTTTTATCACCGGCCAGATTCTCGGCGTGTCCGGAGGATTTATCATCTGACGGATGGAATCCAAACTCATTCTGATTCGTTGAATGTATGTACACGGCCGGGATAAGAAAGGATGGTACTATGACGAAACGAAAAATCTCTGCATTCTGGATTCTGATTTGTATACTGTTTTCATTCCAGACTGTTTTAGCAGAAGATCCGGGTACCCTGCTCAGTGATCTGGACCTTCAATATCAGGAGCAGCTCTTTGAGCAGACACGTCCGCTGCTCGAATTATCTGTCGCAGCATCCATGCACAGCGGTGAAACTGCATTTGAATTCGATCCTGGAGATGACATGCCAGAATCCTTTGCTGCTGCTCTGGATCATTTTTCTGGATTGTACGGATTCAATGAAACCAGTCAAATGCACGAATGGCTTCAATCCAACTATGCCCTATCCGTACCTCAGAATATCACCGAAAAAAGCTTTCCTGAAGTTTCGTATACCGGACTGTTTCTTCTTGAACTGACGCCAAGCCCTGATCATTCACAATTTGCAGTAACAGCAGAAATCTATATGGCGCCAAAGCCATATGAAGCATTAACCGATGCAGACTGGGATCATTTTGTCTGGGCTGATATGATGGCGACCATCACACTCCAGCATGATGATTCAGCTTCGCTGGGATGGAAAGTGACTTCTCTGCATTACAGCACAGCCTATTTTTCAGATGACACGGACGAACCGCAGATGTCTGATGTACCACTTCTTGAAAACTATTACAGCGAAAAGTATGGATGCTCCATTGCCTATCCGGCGGTTTTTGATGAAGAAGACATGATATCCGATGATGAAGGCGTGCAATGCAAGCTGGCAGACGGTTCGGCCACATTGGAAATCCGGTTTGAACCATCAAGCGAAACATCTGCGGAAGCGGCACTGCACTCTGTACTGGCAGCACATCCTGAGGTGACCATGCTCTCAACTGAATTCAGCAATGTCATCTGTCTTGAATATGAAGACAGTGAGATGCGCACCCGCTGGTTCTGCATGCAGGAGAATCAGACGATGATCACAGTATCACTCTCATGGAAACCGGACATTCACGAAGATTTCTCAGATTTGGCAGATGAGATCATGCAAAGTCTGATTTCAGAAGAAAACACGCAGGGCTGATGCCACATTGCGTTATTGGAGGGAATACGAAATGAAAAGGCTGACTGCAGTTTTACTGGTCCTTCTGCTGCTGTTTTCTTCAGCGGTTGCAGAGGGCATCACGGCTCACATTGTCGGTGGCTGGCTTCGCCTGCGTGATGCACCTTCCTACGACAGCAACACCATCGCAAGCTATTTTACGGGGACGAAGGTCACGATACTCAGCACTTCCAACGGCTGGAGTTATGTACGGATGTCGGATGGTGCTACCGGATATATGAACGCAAGCTATCTTTCTACCGGATCATCGACTCCAAGCACACCGTCCGGTTCTTCCATCTACGCAACCGCCTATGTCACCAGTTCCAATGGCGGACGGGTGGCTCTGCGCGCCGGTGCGGGAAAAAGCTATGCTGTCATCACATACTGCAATGTCGGAACTCAGATTACCGTGCTCAACGCTGGTTCAACCTGGGACCGTATTCAGGTCGGATCCACGATTGGATATATGATGGCCAAGTATATCACGTTCAGTCCGGTTACACCCGACGGCGGAGGGACGCCGACCCATACCACAGCCTATGTTACAAGCAGCAATGGTAAGAATGTGAATATGCGAAGCGGTCCCAGCACTTCATACGGCGTTCTCGCATCCTACCCCGTGGGAACCAAAGTGACCGTTCTGACCGTAGGCTCGACGTGGAATTATATCCAGGCCGGCAGCTTAAAAGGCTATATGATGCGGAAGTATTTAACCGCCACTGCCCCTGGCCCGGCCCCCGGCCCATCCGGTTCTGCAGCCTATGTGACGAGTGCCAATGGAAAAGCTGTCCGCCTCAGATCTGGTCCTGGAACCGGCTACAGCGTCGTTGGCCTGTACCCGATTAATACCCCGGCAACCATTCTTGAAAAAGGGGCGTACTGGTCCAGGATCCAGATTCAATCCCAGGTCGGATACATGATGACCAAATTCCTGGCCTCCTATCCAACCCCTGAACCCCCGTCCCCGATTGTCAACTATACTGCTTACGTATACAGCACAAACGGCAAGGGTGTGTATCTCCGCTCGGGTCCTTCCACATCGGATCCCGCGATCGCACTTTACCCGGTCGGAACAGAAGTCAAGGTCCTCAAAACAAACGGTACGTGGGACTATATCATGGTCGGCACCAGAACCGGCTATATGATGCATAAGTTCCTGACTACATCTTATGTGAGCAATGTCATTACTTCTGTATCCATTGGCAATCTGACACCCAAAGCCGGCGAAACCCTTGTGGCCTCGATTGTTCCTGGTGGTGCCACCGCAAGCTATACCTGGATTAATGATCTTGGTGTCGTTCTCTCTACAGAATCCTATTACGTCACACAGAACTCAGATATTGGGCGCAAGATTCGGGTCCGTGTTGTGGGAACCGGTTTGTATACCGGCTCTGCGACAAGCAATTTCACGGAGGCAGTTTCAGGCTCCAGCACGGTCAATAAGGTCACGGGATGCACGATCAATAATATGAACCCGCGTGTCAATGATATTCTGAAGGCCTCCGCTGTACCCAGTGATGCCACAGTCTCCTTTATCTGGTACCGTGATGGAAATGTCAGTGTCGGGACAGGCGCTACCTATACAGTCACCGCCGCCGATACGGGATTCTCTCTGTATGCCGTTGCAATCGGCTACAATAGCTGGACCGGCAGTGCGCAGAGCTCCAAAACCGCAGCCGTCCTCCCCGTCTCAGACGTGACGCTGACAGGTACAGTGACACTTCCCAACAGCGCAGTGGTCGGAAATGAACTGACACCTTCTCTTTCTCTGAATTCCTATGCAATCACCTATCAGTGGTATCAGAATGGTGTGCTGGTCGGGACAAACAGTAAGCTGTATATTACCAGTGATATGGCAGGCGATGACATTCGACTGGTTGTCACTGCTGTTACAGGAAGCGGATATACAGGCAGTGTCTCGAGTTCATACTGCCTAATTCAATCGGGCATCCATGGGATGCAGCTTGTCCCCAAATCCGCTGTATGAGAAGCAACATCCGTTTGAGTTAAAATCCTTAATGCTAGTAAAAAAGCCAGCCTGCAGTGAAGCAACTCAACTGCAGGCTGGCTTTTTTACTCTGGATCAGCAATGGCCTCTTTGCTATGAAGTCTTTTAGTAAAGCCGCGATGATTCGCCCCTCTTCAATTAAAAGAGTTCTATGCAAGGACAGCATGGCGGCCTCTGTAATCCTGCAAGTTCCTGTCATGGTAAACGGATCAAATGTGAAAATAAAAACAATGGCCCTTTCGGGCCATTGCTTATTTTACTGATAAGAACATCCGTTTTCGAAAGGCAGCTGAATGATCATGGTTCTGCCGGGCTGGAGAGCAACTTCCTGACCGTTTTCATCATAGAAAACTGTACGGACGCTGATGCCTTCGCGATACCAGCCACCGGAAATATGACGGCCGTTCATGAAGATATCTGCGTTGCCTTCCATGCTGGCATAAGTACCGGTCTGCTCATTGTAATCGCCAATATTATGCGTTACAGGCGCGTCGCGGCCGAGGTATGTCGTTTCGGTCCACTGAATAATCACATTGCTGAAAGTAATGGGTTCCTGTGTTTCAAGTTCAACCCATTCCACCGGACCACCCTTTTTGGAATCAGATTCCAGGTTGCGGGTGTACTGAGCAGTGGCTGCATTGTAAATATAGATCTCGTTGGAGTCTTTACGATTCCAGCTGACATTGATGGTCTGCGCAGCGTCTCCGCCGGTAAAAGCGGAATCGGCAAACTTCATCGTGTGGTTGATCTGGCTCGGATAAGCAATTACATCAGGCCAATCGGGCAGCAGGTAGTCAAGAATGAAACCAGCCGGATTGCCGGTACGATTGTTCGGAGCCTTCAGAGGAGAATTGTGAAGATACTTGGAAGAATATTTGTTATAGTATTTTTTCCAAGGACGGTTGGTGCCGGAAGTGCCGGGCCAAAGGAGTCCTTTTTCAGAAGCACCGGTTCTGCGAACCTCGGTAATCACATTGGTCAGCTTATATTCCTGCTGTCCATAGTACATAAAGCCGCAGTCCCATTCTTCACGAAGCCAGACATGACCAACACGGGCGGAACGGATCGGACCGACAGCATCAGGGATCACATCAGAGAACAGAGCGCTCATACGGACTTCGCCATTCACGTGAAGAGGAAGCTCATAGATAATGTCAGAATACTGAAGTCCCCACGGTGCACGATTGCCAGTACCGCATGCCTTGGTTTTATCATCATAGGGGCAGCTGATCTGTACCAGAACCGGGAAATATGTATTGTTCACTGCGAGACCGGCAAAATCAGAAGAAACATTATAGTCAGACAGCTTCAGGCCGGTGGTAGGGCTGATTCCTTCAGGCACAGTATTCGCTGCAAACGCACCGTGACTGATGCCACGATTGGCTGTGCCATTGATTGTGGTCTCAGCCATAGCAGTGTTGACCAGAAGGGACAGTACGAACAGCACTGCAAGAAAACGTTTCATAGTTCAAATTTCTCCTTCCAAATGGTATTCTAAAACGCCATACCTCGTTAATATACAACGTTTATCCTGAGAAATCAAGTTTGTGCGTCAAAATGCAAGTATTTGTTACATTATATGATCTTTATGAAATATCGGACCATTGTACAATATGAAGGCATGTCGATGCCTTAGGCATCCGCTTTCTGTCCAAATCTCGCAATCACCGTAACAGGGGCTGTGTGTACATTCGGGTCAACGGTCATTGTGCCTTTATATTTTTCAAAATTGGGAGAATAGTAATGCTCTGTCGGCTGAGGGAATTCATCCCTGAACTGTTTCTGGTCAATAGAGGGAAAAGCGTCAAACAGGATACTGCATTTGGGTGCCATGCAGACTGCTTCTGGAATCAGCACATTGCTGAATCCGTGTGCGATTGCCCTGAGCCCAAGAGCTACAGCGCCAAGGTCCGATTTATACGGGCTAAAACCGCCGAGCTTCTCAAAGACTTCTTTCTTGATCATGAGACAAGATTGGGAGACTGCCGTACATTCTCTCACGGACCGATCGTACAGCTGATAGGTCGCACCATGGCGATTATCACCCTGCATTCGTCCGATCGCACAATCCGGTACATCAACAGCATACCCATAGACAAGATAATCATGTCGATTGTTGACAATGCCCCCACCGCAGCAGGCAATCCACGGCCGCGTTGCATACATCGTCAGACGTTCAAGCCATTGACTGTTCAAAAACCTTGTTCCCTGTTCAAGAAAAAGAAGGTAATTTCCCTGAGCAGTCTTTGCGGCCTCTTCAAGATCACTTGCCGAACGAACAGGGATATTCTTTATATTGTCTATGGAGGGTGTATCTCCAACAACAATCACTTCGCACAGACGTTCTTTGCCTGCGATGGCTTTTTCCAGTAAAACCTTTCCCCAGCGGACATGGAAGCCGCCTTCAAGGCTGTGAACAATCAAAGAAATACTCACTGGTACCGGTATGTCGTATGTAATGTACGGTCTGAGTTCAATCATTTCAGCCCGGCCATGCAGCTGGAGCCTTTCCATCTGATCATTCACAGCACGAACAGCAGACTTTGCGCAGCGTTCAGCACTTGAATGCGAAAAGGACGTGTTCAGCATGCGCCAATGATACAGAACCCTCGGAATATGTGCAATTGCCTTGGCCTTTTCTGTTGCCCGTAGTGCGAGATCATGGTCTTGGCTGCCATCGCAGGAGGAGCGCAGTCCATTGACAGATCGAATCAGACTGGAGGACATGGCCATAATATGACAGATATAGTTTCCGGATCGAAGTGCATCCGGAGAGAAATCCGCTTTCATATGGGCATCAAAGAACCTGGAACCGTCCTCATTGGTTTTATCTTCATCAGAATAAATAAAGTCGGCTCCCTTTTCTGCTGCATCCAGAATCCAGTACACACAGTCAGGGGAAAGAAGATCATCGTGATCGCAAAGCGCCACATAATCTCCACTGGCAAGAAAAAGCGCTTTATTGGTGTTTTCCGAAATGCCAAGGTTTTCTCTCCCAAACACGACATGGAAACGTTCATCCTCATCGGCAATCTGCTTCAGCATGCTGATTGTTTCCTGATTTGAACTTGCCCCGTCGTACATGCAGGCTTCCCAGGCATCACAGGTCTGTGAAAGCAGAGAATCTGCAAGTGCGCGAAGAAGGTCCGGCCGTGTATTATAGGTTGGAATGAGAAAGGACAGGGTATGGCTGAACTTGCGTTCATGCTGAAGATGCTGCTCATCAGAACCTGGCAGCTGTTCCCTGAACCATGTGTCATACTGAAGATCTGCTGCTGCCCGGCGGGCTGCCATCTCACGAATGTCTTTCCTGTAATGCAGTCTGCAATTGACCAGATCATATACGCCCCGGATTCCTTCCCTTTTCCAGGCATCTTTAACTGAGTTCCATCTCCTGCTGATGAGATTCACAGCGTACTCCTTTTCTTTCCCATTGCACAATACATCGCTGCGCAGGGACATCTGTCATGGATTGATTGAAATCGTACCGTCTGGCTGAATATAGACAATGCCTGTCTTTTCGAAACCATCCGGCAGTTTGGTGCAGTCATACCGGTCAGATTTTCCCATCACATGCTGCCAGCAGTCTTTTTGATCTGCAGCTTTCTTCAGCACAAGAGGCCGATATTCTTGTTTACTGTGCCTGATCTTTGTAGGAATCATTTGAAACTGATTCAGAGCGACGCTTCCATCCTCATGGATATCCCATGTCAGCTGAAAAATGCCGCTCGCAGGATCAAGGCTTTTAATGGATCCAAACACAAAATTACCCGTGGAAAAAAAGATCGGTTTGCCGTGATAGAAGTACACGGGCTGCAGAACGTGGGTGTGATGCCCCCACACCATGTCCGCGCCGGCTTCAAGGATCTGGACTGCAAAGGGAAACTGCGAAGCATTAGGCGTTTTTCGCTCTTCCCGTCCCCAATGCAGGGAAACGATGACAATCTGGCATCCTTCGCTGCGAAGCGTCTGAATGTCTCTTGCGATCAGCTCCTGATTCGCATTGGTCGGATAGGTAAAGCCAATTAAACCAATCCGTATCCCTTTGATCTCAAGTCTGCCAAGCGTGACATAGCTGTTTTTGGTCCGGGTAGGATTCAGTGAACCGAAATGCATTACGCCTGCTTCGTCAAGACTGGCCAGTGTATCTTCATATCCTTTGTATTTGAAATCAATACTGTGGTTGTTGACTGTATTGACACCGTCGACACCGCCGGCTTTCAGCACGCGTGCAAACTCCGGCCTGCCAATCAGATTGAAGGATTTCAGCGGATACAACGGTTCTGCCTGGTCCGTCAGCACAACTTCAAGATTGGCAAAAGTATAATCATCGCTGTGGAAGATGTCCGAGACCGTTTCAAACAGCCAGTCATCCCCATTGGCCCTGATACAGGAAGTCAGAGAAGACTTGTTTTTGCGGGATGAAAGCGTATCCCCCAGAGAACAGTCTCCAACAAATGACAGGGTGATCTTGTTGTCAGGCACAGTGGACTCCGGATTGGAACTGATCAGGTACCCATCGGGATTCAGTTCCGGATTGTCTCCCGCCTGCGCAGCCGGTGTGGGAATGTCAGAGAGCATGATAACCTCTTCGCTCTCCTCCGACTGTGCTCCTCCATTTGTGGTGATGATGCTGATTCCGGGTGTCTGAGTCGGCTGCTTTCCGGAACGTTCCGTGATTGCATCTGACCGGAGCACGGAAAGCTCTGTTTCTCCGGGGACGGAAATGCTGGTATCATTCTCTGTCTCAGCGCAGGCAATGGTCAGCATCATTAGAGTCAGAATGAGCACACATGAGCATATACGAATCATTTGTCCCCTCCTCGTGAAAATCTGTTCCATTGGCACCTGATGTTCTGTGACGCATTGCTGGTTCGGTCATTGGCTGAATGACAGCGAGCCATCCTCCTGAATATAGACCTTCCCGTACCGTTCAAAGCCATCCGGCAGAGCAGTAAACCCGCTTTTGGCCGGCCCTATGATTTTCTTGAGACACTTTCTGATATCCGCGTTATCGGTCAGGAGAAGAGGACGGTATTCTTTTTTATGTCGAATCTCAGCAGGAATCATGTTGAATGAAGACAGTACAGCCTCACCATTTTCCTGGATATCCCATGTAAGCTGAAAGATACCGGTTGATGGGTCCAGATTGCTGATGCTGCCGAAAACAAAATTGCCGGTGGAGAAAAAGATCGGTTTTCCCTGATAGAAATAAACCGGCTGCAGCACATGCGGATGATGTCCCCAGATGACATCTGCACCTGCGTCAATGACTTTTTTCGCATAGGGAAACTGTCCCTTGTTGGGCACCTTTTTTTCTTCTGTTCCCCAGTGCAGAGATACGATGACAATCTGGCATCCTTCAGCGCGAAGCTGCTGTATATCCTGACGGATAAATTCGAGCACTTCATCGGTCAGCGGGTATGCATAACCCGTAATTCCGATACGCACGCCTTTGATTTCAACACGTCCAAGCTGAATATAACGATTGGAGGAGCGCGCAGGGTTGAGTGTGCCGAAATGCATGATCCCCACAGCTTCCAGATTGGAAAGTGTATCCTCGTATCCGGAATACTTAAAATCAATGCAATGATTGTTGACAGTATTGATTCCATCAATGCCGCTCTCTGCAAGAATATCCCGATGCTTCGAAGGACCGACAAGATTGAACGTCTTTAAAGGGTAAAGCGGGCTCATATTGTCGGTCAGAACGCATTCAAGGTTGGCGAACGTAAAATCATCGGCATGCAGAATCTCTGAAACCGTGGAAAACAGCCAGTCCGGTGAATGCTCAGCAAGCGTTCCTGTCATACTGTTCTTGCGCTTGACGGATTTGATCGTGTCCCCAATGGAACAGTCTCCCAGAAAGGAAAACGTCAGCGTATGATCATCGGACGTGCTCTGCGGATTCAGATAGGTTGAATATGGTTCATCCGAAACTGTTTCATACACAGTGTCTGTATCGTCATTCATTTCCATGCTGAAGGATGGATCGTCTGCTTCCTCGTCATCCGTCTCTTCTTCAGAATCCAATGCAGGATCAGAGAGAGCATCAATGGACAGAAAAATGAGGCTGTCGTCATCCTCGGTCACCAGTTCTGCCGCCGCACAGGAAGACAGGACAAGCCCAGCAAGGAGAATCAGCAGGACAAATCTCAAAGCACTCAGCCGCATGTGTCAGTTCACACTCCCGATTCAGATTGGATCATCATCAGCACGGTGCTGTTCAGTTGGAACGCGTTTTTTTGGTTCGTTTGCCCATGAGCATGGCTCGAATAGCAGGACTGTCTTCACCCATTCGGCTGCACAGATTCAATACTGCTTCTTCAGAAGAATGGCTGTCAGCCTGATTGACATAATCTTCTCCGAAAAAATGTTCAGGCGTATCGAGCAGCGCATTCCCCCAGCCATAGGGGTGACCGTGTTTGTCAATATCGTAGATAAAATCAGCATGGACCAGAAATGTCAGCATCTGCAGGCGAACCAGCTCATGATCAAAATCCTTCGGATTCCCGAGTTTTCTCCGGATATGCTTCGCGATCGACGGACCTTCAGTCATCACTGTCCGCATAATATCTCCGGCCGTACGCGAGATCAGTCCGTCCTCCCACATGCCTTCAAAATCATATCCATCCCGCCGGATCCGGATCAGTTCCGGAAAGACATCCGGCGCCACGAATACTGCACTGCCATAAGCATACTTGCCATAGACACATTTCTTTTCCCGTGACAGACTTGCTTTCCATTCCCAGGGACCTTCCTGCTCGGTAAACCAGATTTCAGGAGCAGCCAGATCTTCCAGCGACACGATTCCGTCCTGATGGAAAAAAGGAAGAAAAGCCCTTTGATCGATTGCCTTGACAAGGTCATCTCTGCATGAAACGCGGGACAGCTTTCTGCAGGCAGACATCACATCATTCCTTTCGAAAACAGATGCATTGTCTCAAAACAGATCAGATGACCTGTTTCCCTTCACGATCCAGAATGGTCCATCCATTTTCATTGCTGGCGCATGTGTATCCACCGGAAAACTGCATCACCTGATCATAGACAACAGGAATGACAAGCTCTCCCTGCGGATTGATAAATCCCCATTTTCCGTCTTTGCAGACGCCGGCACGTCCTTCTGAGACGACATAGCAGTCATCCCACTGAGCCGGAATCACAAGCTCGCCTTTTCGATTCATATATCCCCGCAGCCCGCCAAGCTCAACTGCCGCGAGATCCTCAGAAAACGGCGCCGCAAATTCATATTTCAGCTCGATAGATTCCCAGCCGTTTGCATCGACAGCACCGTATTTTCCATTATGCGCCACAATGGAAAGGCCGCCCTGGAAGCTGCTGACAAATTCGTACTGTGGTTCGGCCATGATCTGTCCTTTGAGATTCATCAGGCCGTAACGATTATTGACACAGATTCTCCCAAGGCCTTCACTGTACTCCATGGTCATATCCCATTCTGTGGGTACAACGAGTTTTCCCTCCGTATCAATAAATCCCCATTTTTTCGCTTTCATCACAGGACAGCGGCCTTCATGAAAACGACCTGTTTTCTCCCAGACAGGTTCTATGACGGTTGTTCCTGCTTCATCGACAAAACCATAGAGACCGTTGCGCTGAAAAGAAGCAAGTCCCTCATGGAAACTGTACCCCATATCCCAGGCCGGAAAGAGTGTTTCATGGCCTTCCGTATCCAGAGCATACCGTTTTCCGCGTTTCTCGCCCCATGCTTTTCCATTTTCAAAGGAAACGGCATGATCCCAGACAGCAGGCAGAACGATTTTGCCTTCCGTATTGATATAACCATAGCGGTTTTTGTCTTCAATCAGGGCGAGGCCGTCTGAAAACTCCCCGAGGATCTCGTAGGAAGGTTCAAACGCGGTCCGGGTCTGAGCAATCACAATGCCGCCGTGCTTTCCGCTCGCATCATGAAATGTGAAAACACCGCTGCCCCAGCTGGAAACATCTGCAGCACGGCGAAAAGCTGCCATCACACGATCAGAAGAAACAACACGTTCCTTATTTCTCGATGTGCGTGAAGCAGGTTTTGCATGATCCGGCTGTGCCTGAGGGGCAGGCAGTTTTTCCTTTTTCTGCTCAGTGAGTCTGCGGACCGGTTCTTTTTCTGGCGCTTTCTGCGTGGGTTCCTGCCGCATGCGCGGTGCCTTTGGCCGGACCGCGGCAGGTGCAGCCTCTTTTGACGTGCTTTCTTCCTTTACCGCGAGAACCGACTTCTGAAGATTTCGTCTGACCGGAGGACGCATTCTGCGGGTGTGACTGCGCTCTTTTCTCGGTTCAGCAGTTTCGCCTTCAGCTCCGGCAGGGCCGGCCATCAGCCATGGAAAAGCAGTGAGTGTTAAGATTTGTTTCAGATGCATTGTCTTCGGGCCATGCCCAGGAAGCAGGCCCTTCTCTCCTCTCAGCCTTTATAAGCCGCACTCTCCTGCATGCAGAAGAGATCTCCTATCGTATTTCATAAAACCAGTGCGTAATGTATGCAGATCCTGCAAGATACGCAAATGCCGTTTCAGGACAGCTCAGCAATCGCTTGCTGCGCCGATTGTTCACGCCTGATAAATCACGGCAAAACAATAAGTATCATAGCACAGATTTTGCGTTCTGTCACGGTATGCCGTATGCGCAGCTTCTCTCCACGGTACCAAACCCGGGCCCTTGAACACTGGCATATTCTCAAATGGTTGCTGCTCTGATTCTCTGAAGTTCAGACCGTAACGGATGCAAAAAAAAGCTGCCGAAGCAGCTTTTATTACAGACCTGATTTTTATCCAAAGCATAATTCGAGACATTCTTCTGCACAGTCAGAGAGCGTCATGGCTTCTTCTGAACTCGACGGAAGATAACAAATGCTCTCCAGTTCCTGACGCAGAGCCATCTTGTGTTCCTGTGTAAAACCTGGAATCAGCTGATTCATCACCCAGTACTTGCTGTTGCCGTCACTGGACTGGAGAATGTCGGATACGTAGGGGAAAACGATATTTTCACGTTTTCTGAGAAATTGAATCACTTTGGGAAACACCGGTGAATCAGCATGCGAGAGAACCCTGAGCATGTCCGGCAGAATTTTGCTTGCAGATTCATCCGTCATGTCATCCATCCCGGGAAAGAGCCCTGCTTCATTGAGACGAATTTCTTCAGTCATTCGAATCCCCTTTCAATGTACAAAAGTACGGGCATAATGCTAGCCCATCCCGGGGAAAATGTAAAGGCTGTTTCAAAAAGCAGGAACATTTTCATAAAACTCGGACATGAAAGTTCGCTAATTTTGTGAAATTACACCAAACAACAAAAAGTTTTTTCAGCGATCAGATGCCAGTTTTCTTTTTTGCGACCGGGCGACGATACGAATCACAAGCTCTCTGGGCACGAATCTCTGAAGAAACAGTCCTGTTCTGACAAGAGCAGAAGGGACAATCAGGACGTTCTTTCGCTGCATTCCGCGTATCGCAGTCCGAACACACTGTTCGGCCGTAATCCCGGGAATTGAAAACCGCACCTGAGCCACCTCGTTGAATTCCGTATCCACGGGGCCGGGACACAGACAGAAGATACGGACAGGACTTCTCTTTCTGCGCAGTTCTTCTGCTATTCCCATGGTCATGCTTGTGACAAAAGCTTTTGTGGCATAATAATCAGCCATGTAAGGTCCACATGGAAGAAGCCCGGCAGATGAGGCAACGTTCAGGATGTTTCCGCATCCCTGCTCTTCCATCATTCGAAGCGTTTCCAGCGTCAGATCATGGGCTGCACAGACATTGACACGAATCATATCAGAATCAGGGACACTGCACTGAGCAAACTCACCGCACTTTCCAAATCCTGCATTATTAATCAAAAGAACCGGTTGATTCTTCCAGATCCATTCTGTCAGCTGCCTGACTTCCTGTTGTTCCGCCAGATTACAAACCAGGATCTCACTGTGTCCATTCAGACTGTTTTGGACTTCCAGCAGACGGTCCTGACGGCGGGCCACAAGAAGAATGTCATACCCGTCCGCAGAAAGCTGCTTTGCAAATTCAGCCCCGATCCCACTGCTTGCTCCTGTGATGACAGCCCATTTTCTATGATTCATTGATTCAGCGCTTCCTCTCTGTCAGCCTGGGAAAGAAAGGTCATTCGGGTGCCTGTATCCATGATCAGGGTGTCCCCGGGCATTTTCAGTACACACAGGGTGACATACACATCACCGGCAGAACCAGCCACATTCCCGATCTGCAGCAGATACAGCACCCAGAACCAGTCCGGCGGCATGCAGCTGCCAATGACCAGAAAGACAATAAACCAGACCGTGAGCGGCGCCAGAGCAATGCAGAAATAGGCGGAACGGTCAAAATAATCGACTTCACTGCCGGCATAGGCATACATTCCCGTAAACCCAAACTGGACATCACGGCCACCTGCAAGGCGCATGACACATGCATGGGTCAGTTCATGCAGAACAATGTACACGATATACCCGAGAATCAGGACCACAAACCGCAGGGTATACGGCCCCAGACCTCTGGACATATCAAACAGCGCACGAATGGGCCTGAAGAATGACATGCCAACGACCATCACAATCATGATGGCCAGCCCGATTCCATTCACCGTGAGCATTGCCCGCCTGTCTTTTTGCAAATCTATATTGCCGAACTCGTGATACGTAGAAGGGATCTCCTGATAGGCTTTCATATGACGAAACTCCTGAACAATGGATTGACTGAAGTCTGTCATCGACTCCAGATGAAAAGAGAGAAAGAATCATTCCGCCTTTTGGGAAATGTGCCTGTCTACAGCGTGCCGATGTATCTTACAGCTTCAGCACAAACAGGCGTGCGGCGGGGGCATCCTGAAAACAGATGCGAAGGATTGCCTGTTCATCATCCCAGGTATACGGTGTTTTGTTCTGCATGTCCGGTGAAGAAGGATACAGAATGCCAACCGACTTCGGTCTTCGATCCTGCAGAACCGGTCCCAAAGGGATTTCCGTGCATTCCGCATTATCCGGGAATCGGTGCCAGACAGCCAGATAGATTTTCTCCCCGGCGTCCAGTGCAAGGGCCGCATCGGCCTCAAGCGTCCTGGCAAATCCAAGAGGCCAGTACGGAAGTGCTCTGCGGATTTCATTCCGAATCCCTTTATATGTGCGAATTCCTTCTCTCACAAGAGCCAGCGCTTCCGGTCGGAGTTCTGCAAGATGTCCGGACTGATGAATTCTGCACAGCATGGCATTGATCATATTGAAAGCCGCTGCTTCATCATCCGCGTCCCGCATGGGATAAGACCAGACCGCCGCCTGCTCACTTGTGACAGCGCTCGGCGCATTGCATGCAATCGTGGAATAGTGAACATAATCTTCCTGGTCGCTGGTCGACTGGATGGAATACCGGGAGAGCATGGCATAATCCATGCGCATGCCGCCGCTGGAGCAGTTTTCAATCACAAGGTCCGGATAACGCTCGAAAATACTGTCCAGCCATGCAAGATAAGCCCTCTGATGTGCGAGAAGGCCTTCTCCGGGACTGTCTGCGTCTCTGTCCGTTCCGATTCCGGGTTCAATGTTATAATCCATTTTGATGTAGCCGGCACCATATTCACGGACGAGCCGGTCGATAATGTCATCCGCAAAAGCGCGGACTTCCGGATTCCGAAAATCAAGCTGCACTCTGCTGCGGTCATACACAAGCTCTCCATGACGTGTAAAAAACCAATCCCGAGGCACCTTCTGGATCAGCGGGCAGTGGATGCCCATGACTTCAAGCTCCAGCCACAGACCGGGAATCATACCATAGGAACGGATCTGATCGGTGAGTGCACGGATACCCTCCGGAAAACGTTCACGGGACTCCTTCCATTCACCGACTCCATCCCACCACTCGCCCGCTGCATACCATCCGGCATCGATGACATAATACTCACATCCTGCTTCAGCTGCTGCGCGAATCAGCGGAGGCTCATTTTCGGATGTCGGATTTCCAAAAAGGCAGTTCATATAGTCATTAAAGATGACGGGAAGCGTTTCATTGTCCAGGTTCGGCCGCCGGATGCATCGCCTGTATTGTGTCAGTTCATCAATGGCATTGCTGACACTCCCCGCAGCTGCACCAATACAGGCCGGAACCGAAACAAAACGTTCTCCCGGCCGGAGCTCTTTGGAGAAATGCCCGTGTACTTCTTCCGGTCCGGATAGGTTGAGATAAAAATGATTCGCCTGCATCCCGATTTCCCATTCCCAGGAACCGTTATGTTCAATCTGAAAAAACAGCGTGCCGTTCTGAATGTTTTCAATGATGCCCATGGGGATATAATCCTTGGTGGACCAGTTCCCTGTATTTGCGAATGCAATATTCCTTGATGTTCTGCGCATGACACCGGGCTGGGTCTGCGCAAGCCCAAGATCGGCCAGGGTGTGTGTCTGCCAGGACAGCTCTTTCTGCCATCCGTTATAAGGGACATGAATACGGATTTTTTCATCCGACGTCCCTTTTCCTTCTTTTTCGAACCCGAGGTAGGAAAAGGTTCCGAGGTATTCGAGTGTGCAGGCATTCTTCCCTTCGTTTACAACCTCATTCCAGACACGCACGCAGCTGATGCCGGAATAGAATTGTATGTGTGTCTGAACAACAATGCCGGATTCATCGTCCTTCTGAACAATCTCAAGATGCCGGCCGGTTTCTGTTTCCGAGACGGTATGGGAAACATATTTCATGCGGCATCCCGGCATGGTTCCGATGAACATATTGCCCTGCTTTTCAAAGGGGCGGTTGATGCCCGCGAGCTGAAGCTGTGCGAACTGATACGCTTCCTGGAAGAATCCGGGCCCGGATTGGAAGTTCTGGTCCAAAGCGGGATCGTACGGGGTGTTTGCAAAGTGAACGAGACGGATCCAATCATCATGAACAGCAAACGTCATATACAGCTGTGATTCATGGAAATCAAGAAATTTCATCTTTACGCCTCCCAAGCCTTATTTTCACAGACGATCCAGTCCACTGTCATATCTGTATCTTCAAAAGGAAGACTGCTGCTCAGCTGCCAGGATCCGCAGAGCAGAATCGATGTCGAGTTCGGGTGAGATGCCAGATACCGGTCATAGTACCCACCGCCCTGTCCGAGACGGATCCCGTTTTCGGTGCAGGCGACACAGGGCAGTATGCATACATCCGGCGAAGGCTGAACAACTGCAGTTTCGGGCGGCTCCATGATGCCGTACCGCCCTCTGTGCAGTTCACTCAGATGATGGATCACCCCGGCCTGCATGATGCCGCCACCAAGACATCTGGGCACGGACAGTTCCCTGCCCGTCTTCAAAACGTGTTCGAGAATCCCCCATGAACTGATTTCTCCATTCGTGGAAGCATAGCAAAAAATGGAACGTGCTTCCTCAAACACGGGCAGTGTGATGAGACGTTGAAAGATCTCTTCACTGCATGCCTGAAGCTTCGCATCAGGAATCCATGCATTTCGTTTTCTTTGTTCCAGCCTGATTGTTTTCTTCAGCTCTCTTTTATCCATGCTTTATCCCTCAAAAGGTTTTCTTCTCTTCTTCCCGGTGATATGAGGGAGCGTGACCTTTAAGACACAGACATGTTCAGCTGCAGAAGGCGCAATCTCGAAACTGCGTCCTGTTTGATGCTCCATGAGAACCTGAAGGCCGTGGATTTTTTCTTCCGGCTTTTCAAGTACTTCCACAGTGCCTTTTCCCATCACGCTGGAAAATGCAGCCCCATAACTGCATGCATTGTCTCCTCCGCTGATCAGTTCCATATCACAGTCGATTTCAGCAAAGCAGACCGGGTTATTCCTGATCAGATCGATTTTATGACCTGAAGATGCAGAATGAAGATACAATATCCATGCCCTGTTTTCAATTTCAAGTCCATAATGCATGGGAACGACATACGGGCAGTCGGAATCCATCAGTCCAAGATGAACAATCCTGCCGCGGCGCAGAATCTGCTCCAGTTCTGAAAATGCGCGAACCTCACGGTCCCTGCGCCGCATCTGCGGCTGTTCACCCGTCAAGGTAAAGCGCATCTGATGCCACTCGACTCCACCGTGTACCGATGCACTCATTCCTTCATCCTCAAACCCAAATCGCCTGTAAAATGGAATCAGGGTCTCTTTACATGTCAATACAAGCCCTCTTCGATTGGTCAAACGGCTTTCTCTGATGATGGCCTCCATGAGACGGGTGGCATAGTGCCTGTTTCGAAAGTCGGGATGGGTATTGATTCCGAAAATCATCTGCCAATCTCCATTCTCATTATGAAGATCGGCATGTTCATACATTTCATCTTCAAGGTCCGGCCGGTCTGTCGTAAAGCCATCCGCAAACGCAAGCAGACGGTCGTCTTCAAACAACAGCCAGAAATGATCCCCATACCGCATAATACGCTGGCGCAGCTGTTCCTCGGATGCTGCCTCAGAAGGCGGAAAACATGCTGCTTCCAATGCAGCAACTGCTTTCAGATCATTCAGGTCTGCATGCCGTATCATCATATAGAAATCACCTCATCTTTTGATTTTAGCATGTCCTCTCATTTCTGTCCATGAACTGTACTTTTTATCCATCACCGTGTATAATCCGGTTATTCCCGTACAGTCGATTTCGAATCATCGGAGGAAATGTCATGCATCGTCTCATCTCCATGCTTGTCCTGCTCTTGTGCCTCATGCCGCTGACGATTCACGGGGAAACAATGATCATGGGAACCTATGAGCAGGATAATCATCCGGAAAACGGTCCCGAACCGATCTCATGGATCATTCTTGATCGTCAGGAAGACCGTATGCTGCTGCTTTCTGAATATGCTCTGGACTGCAGACAATACCACGTCAAGTACAACAATCAGACATTCTATGAGAACTGTGCGCTTCGTTCCTGGCTGAATGACACCTTTTATATGGAGGCTTTCAGCAGTGAGGAACGCACACGGATTCTGCAGACAACCCTTGCAAATCATCGTAAAAAAGGCTATGCATCCAAAAATGGCAATGATACAGAAGATCTGGTTTTTCTTCTGAGTTTTGATGAATGTGAGCAGTATCTTCCGGAAAAAAAGGACCGTGTCTGTGAAGCGACGGCTTACGCACAGGCTCAGGGAGTCAGAACCAAATCCTCGCCTGCGTGTCCCTGGTGGCTCAGAACCTCCGGAAGACGCCAGCATCATGCAGCCTGTGTAACCCTCGATGGCAGCTATTATGATTTTTTCGATATTACGTGTCCTACAAACGGGATCAGACCTGCCATCTGGATCGCAGTCACTGCTCCATGATTTCGGATGGCTTATGAAAAGACCTGAAAGCTTCTCTTTGAGCTTTCAGGCCTTTTTCTGTCTTGCACAACTTACCCGATCTTCACCAGGACAGTAGTGCGAACATCAGAATGAAAAGTAGGTGTTCAGTTTTTTTACACCGCCGGTGACGAGCCAGGCAAACAGTCCTGCGCTGATCGCAGCCATGAGGACTGTACAGATCGCCAGAAACTGCGTTAAATTCAGGATGTCAGCCAGCCATTGAATATAAACATACCCGCTCAGCACAATCAGGAAGAAGCCGCCCAGCATACACACGAAAACCGGCATGGAGCGCTTAATGCATTGCTGGGAACTGATCCAGTCAAATCTGGGATGCAGGACATTCATAACCATGCCCAGCAGTGCAATGAGCACATTCATCATAACGGGTGAAATCAGAAGGAGTATCCTCGCCGCTATGCTGCCGGGCAGGCAAAACTGGAAAACAGTGGAACACACCACAAAGACCGGTACGCACATCAGCAGGTGAAGTTTTACTTTTGCGAGAAGAAAGTCTCTCCCGCGCACCGGAAGAATGCCGGCATGCCAGATGGTTTTCCCTTCCAGTGACAGGGAGGGCGCTGTAATCGAGATCGTGGTCGCAAGAAGACAGAGAAACACTGCGACGGCAATCAGCCCTGTATCTTCGATCGCACTGAAGAATCCATGTTCAGCAACGTTTTCGAGCGAAACACCCGCCAACAGTTTGTCCATCACCTCAAGGATATCTCCACGGAAAATCAGAAAAACGATCGTGAATACCGGAGCCATCAGGATGCCCAGGGCAGAATTGAGTACATAGGATCCATCGGAAAACAGTCTGCGGCGTTCACGCACGAGAAGAGCATGCCTGGGAGAAAAAACAGGAAGCTTCTTTTCAACATACTCGACCCTTTTGGCTCTATGATGGTCATTGACAATATGAAAGAAAAACCTGGAGACAAACAGCCATGCGCAGACAAGCGGGATCGTTGTTACAAGAATGACATTCAAAACACTGCCCCAGTGTCCCGCGCAGGCAAGACCGTACTGATAGGCAGGCCAGATGGCTTTCAGCGTCTGACCGGTAATCAGCTTAAGTCCTGCCGCAAAACCGTCCAATTCAGAAGTTACCTGAGAAAACATGTAGAAATAGCCGAAAAGGAGAACCATGGATACGCCAATCTGAAGATAGGACTTGTTGCGTACATGACTGGATGCCATCGCCAGGACCCATCCCAGAACGATGCCGACGGTGACGGCCAGCATGGGCACAAAAAGTGTCGGGATAAACCAGCATGCAAACTCAGAAACCCTGAAGGGTGCTTTATGCACAAACCAGGCGACTCCAGCAGGGATCATCATGATGCTCTCATACAGAAGAGCCTGGATATATAATGAAATCATCCGTGAAGCAAGAATCATGGATGGGCGGATCGGCATGGAAAGAAGCGTATCATTATCTTTCGCTTCAAAGAGCTGTGACTGGGTCGCAAACACAGAACCAATCAATGCAAGTCCGAATCCGATAATGGATGAATACCCAAAGTACAGACTGCCTGCATTGAGCCTGATCATCGGCTCTGCAATCTCATCAAAGATCTGGAAAATGCTGAATGCACAGAAAAGATACACCAGGCCCATAAGGACCGCATAGGCTCCCTGACTGAGGTTCTGTGCAATCCCCCGTTTTTTGCGCCTGTTCAGCTGAGACATAAATTCCTGCATGCGCAGACGGATCAGAACCTTAAGCATCCGTATGTTCCCCCTCCAGTTCCAGGAAAACATCTTCGAGAGAAGACGTTCCCCTGACCTCATCCATGGAACCTGAAGCAGCCAGCCGGCCCTTTCGAATAATCACTACCTGGTCACACAGTTTTTCGGCCACTTCAAGCACATGTGTAGAGAAGAAAATGGTGCCGCCCTGATCGCAGAAGCTTCGCATTTCTTTTTTCAAAGCATGGGAAGCAATCGGATCCAGTCCTACAAACGGTTCGTCCATAAAGATCAGTTTGGGCTCGTGAATCAGAGCAGCGATCATGACCAGCTTCTGTTTCATTCCATGCGAATACTCAGAAATACGCTGCGCAAGATCTTTTGTCAATTGAAACGTCTCCGCATAACGATGAATCCGCTCATCACGCACACCGCCCGGAACCTGATACACATCAGCAATAAACTGAAGATATTGAATACCTGACAAAAACTCATAGAGGTCAGGATTATCGGGAATATACGCGATGCGCTTTTTCACTTCCATGGGCTGATCCTTGACAGAAAGGCCGTCGATGGTGATGGTTCCCTGGTCAAACTGAAGGATTCCGCAGCAGGATTTAATGGTTGTGGTTTTTCCCGCACCGTTATGTCCGATAAATGCACAGAGTTTCCCGGGCTCAATGTGCAGGGAAAGATCATCGACGACAGCCACGTCACCGTATTTTTTAGTCAGATGTTCAATGTGGAGCATATATCAATGTTCCATCCTTTCTTCCTGTGAATCTGTACAGAGTATAACCACGATATAGATTCACCGTCAATGGGATACTGAGAGTTTTCAGACACAAAAGAAGCATCCTGGAACCGTTCTGTCTGCGTTTCAGACAGATCTTCGATGTTTTGACACATGCGGAAAGTCATGAAAAAAGAAAGACGGTCTCATGAGTCACATATCCCATTGGGGCTCTGCACGATGCATTGAACCATGCACACATCACCCTGCAAAAAATGCGAACCGACCTCACGGCGAAACGTGCAGTCTGCCCTGCAGGACTCCGGGGGGTTTTCGAACCTGCATGTTCCATTTTTGCAGATTGACAGGTGAAAATTTGCATATTTATATTTTGTTTTTGCAAACAAAACAGGATTGTCGGGAAAATCTTGTATCTGTTTTGCATTTTTTGTTCCGACAACTTGCATTATTATTTGTTTCAGCTTACAATACGCCCATCCTGGTACTCAACGAACAAATAATGAAAGAAGGCTGCATCCATGAGAAAAATCCTTTCTGCTCTGTTGGTTCTTGCACTGCTGGTTCCATGCTTTGCTGTGGCAGATGATCTGCCCGTCGTGAAAATCGGCGTTTTTGAGCCTGCTTCCGGCGACTCCGGTGCTGGCGGAAAACAGGAGACACTGGGTATGCAGTATGCCAATCAGGAAACCCCTACCGTTACGATTGGCGATACCGAATATAAAGTTGAGCTTGTCTACGCTGATAACGGCTCCTCCACCGATAAGGCGCCCAGCGCAGCTCAGCAGCTCGTCAGCCAGCAGGTTTCCGTGGCACTGGGCTCATATGGTTCCGCTGTTTCGATTGCCGGCTCTCTGTATTTCAAAGATGCCAACATCCCTGTTATCGGTGTGACCTGCACCAATCCTCAGGTAACGCTGAATAATAATCATTATTTCCGCATCTGCTTCCTGGATCCGTTCCAGGGCACCGTTCTTGCAAACTATGCTTTCAAAGAGCTCGGCGCGAGAACCGCATACTGCCTTGCAGAACTCGGCAACGACTATGACGTTGGTCTGTCCACCTATTTCCAGCAGGAATTCGAAAAGCTCGGCGGCACGGTCATTTCTGACTTCTTCCCGACCGGCAACTCTGACTTTACATCCTACCTGACCAATGCCACCATGTTCAACGCCGACGTTTTCTTCTGCCCTGTTTCGATTGCTTATTCCACACAGATTCTTCAGCAGGCTGCTGCACAGAATGTGACGTTCCCGATTCTTGGCGGTGATACGCTTGACTCCAACGTGGTCGCCAATGCTGCCAAGGGAACCAACGTTAAGGTTGTCATCACCACCTTCTATCAGGAAGGTGCAAACCCCACTTTCGATACCGGCTTCAAGGCCTGGCTGAACAGCAATGCCGAAGCCATGACCAACAATGGCGGCAACGATATGATTTCTGCAGTTTCTGCCATGGGTTATGATGCTTATTACACCGCCCTGGAAGCTCTGAAGGCTGCCGGTTCCACCGACTCCGCAGCTGTGATGGCAGCGCTTCCTTCTGTAACCCTGACCGGTGTTTCCGGTGCCATTCAGTTTGATGAGACCGGCGACGCTATCCGTACCTCAGCATATGTCAAGACCATCAACACCGAAACCGGTGACTGGGAATTCGTTGCCGAGCAGACTGTTGAATAATACGGGCTTCATTCTGCGGCGGAGGCGTGCTGTCTCCGCCGCATTTTCTTGAACCAAAGTAAACGAAAGGGAGTGTGCAGGAATGTGGAGCACCGTTTTCCCCTATCTCCTGTCAGGCATCTCAGTGGGCGGACAATATGCGTTAATTGCGATCGGGTATACCATGGTGTATGGCATTCTTCGTCTGATCAATTTTGCTCACGGCGATGTGTTTATGGTGTCTGGCATTCTCATGGTTTATCTCGTTGCCAGCGGAATTCCTCTGTATGTCAGCATACCTCTGGTGCTGGTGCTCACAGCTTTCATCGGTTTTCTGATTGAGCGGGTTGCCTATAAGCCACTCCGTTCTGCGCCGCGCATGTCGGTTATGATTTCTGCCATTGGTGTGTCCTATACACTGCAGAATCTGGTGCTGTATATCACAGGCGGACTCAATCAGATTTATCCCACCATTCCCTGGATTTCCAATTCTGTAACCATTTTTGGCGCGACGACGAAAATGGTCACCATCATTACACCGTTTCTGACCATTCTTCTGGTATTTGCTCTTGTTTTCCTGATTAACAAAACAAAAATCGGCATGGCCATGCGCGCTGTGTCCAAGGATTTTGAGACCAGCCAGCTGATGGGCATCAAGATCAATTCCGTAATCTCCACCACGTTTGTGATTGGTTCTTTTCTAGCCGGTGTCGGTTCCACGCTCTATTTTACCAACTATACAACCGTCATCCAGACCTCCGGTGCCATGCCCGGCCTGAAAGCTTTTGTCGCCGCGGTGTTTGGCGGAATCGGCTCCATTCCCGGTGCGGTTGTCGGCGCATTCATTATCGGCATTATGGAAAACATCATCAAAGGTCTGGATGTCATACTTTTTAAAGCCGGCATAATTGCAAAACCGCTTGGTCTGGCCACGTTCTCAGATGCATTTACGTTTGCGCTGCTGATCATTATTCTCGTTGTCAAACCGACTGGTCTTTTCGGCGAAAAGACCACTGACAAAGTGTAAAGGAGGAATGGGTATGAAAGAATTTGCCAGTGATAAAAAGTCACGTGTTCCAGCCTTCCTTTCCTTTGTTGTGATTGCTCTGTTTTATCTGGCTGTTTTTATCGCCGAACAGCATCTTCCTGCGACGTCCATGCTTTTCACAGTGCTCAAAAAAGGTGCGACCTACGCACTGGTCGCAGTGTCCATGAACCTGCTCAATGGCTTTACAGGTATTTTCTCCCTGGGCCAGGCCGGATTTATGCTGATCGGCGCCTATACCTATGCCATCTTTACCATACCGCTTGAACAGCGTGAATCGGTTTATCAGTATTTCCAGGGCGGTGCTGTCCATTTCACTGTGCCGGTCCCTGTCGCACTGATTTTTGCTGGTCTTGTCGCTGCCTTCTTTGCATTTCTCATCGGGCTGCCGGTCCTTCGTCTGAAGAGTGATTATCTCGCCATTGCCACGCTTGGTTTTGCAGAGATTATCCGCGCCATCTTCCAGTGGAATCAGCTCGGCCCCATCACGAACGGTTCAAACATGCTGCGCATGTTCCCCAACTTTAACGATTTTAACATTCGAAATGCATCGGGCGAGGTCACGGTTTATCTCTCCACGACCATCCCGTTCATCATTGCCGGTGTCTGCATTGCTCTGATTGTCCTTCTGATTCATTCCGGGTACGGACGTGCGTTTAAAGCCATCCGGGATGATGAGATAGCGGCCGAAGCAATGGGCATTAATCTCGCGCATCACAAACAGCTTGCTTTCTCGATTTCCTCTTTCTTTGCCGGTGTGGGCGGTGCCATGCTTGCCATGTATCAAACCACCGTTCAGGCAAAAAGCTTCACATCAGCCATGACCTATGAAATCCTCCTGATTGTCGTGATTGGCGGTGTCGGTTCTGTCACCGGTTCTGTTTTTTCCTCTTTCCTGTTTGTCGCCTGCTCTGAATGGTGGCTCAGATTTCTTGATGAAAAACAGATGATTGGAACCTTTGAAGTCCCTCTGCTTCGGAATGGTTTCCGGCTGGTGATCTTTTCACTGATTATCATGATTGTTGTGCTCTTCTTCCGCCGCGGCATCATGGGAACCAAGGAGCTCCCGGATCTGTTTCGCAGGAAGACGAAGGAGGGTATCAAATAATGGAAAACAACATTCTTCGTATTGAGCATCTGACCATGCAGTTTGGCGGTGTGGTCGCCGTCAACGATCTGAGCATGGAAATCAACCGTGGTGAAATTGTTGCGCTTATCGGTCCCAATGGTGCTGGAAAGACAACAGCCTTTAACTGTGTGACCGGCGTCTATGAGCCGACCAACGGACAGATTCTGTTCTGCGGACGGCAGATCGCCCGGTCGAGCCCAAGCGGAAAGATGCGCAAAATCTATGCAGGAAACGATGCAAGCGCTTTTGTCGGGGACTCTGTCCGTCTTTCGCCTGACCATGTCACCAAGCTTGGAATTGCCCGCACGTTCCAGAACATCCGGCTCTTTTCAGGAATGACCGTCTTCGACAACGTCCTGACCGCCAAGCATCTTCGCAGAAAAAGCAATTTTCTTACCAGCACCCTTCATCTGAACTATGCGGAAGAAAAGCGAATGCGGGAAGAAACACGGGAACTTTTGAAGGCCGTTCACCTGCTTGATGTAGCCGATGAAATGGCAACATCTCTTCCCTATGGAAAACAGCGTCTGCTGGAGATCGCCCGCGCCTTGGCCACAAAGCCGACACTACTGCTTCTGGATGAACCGGCTGCCGGCATGAACCCTCAGGAGACGGAAGAGCTCAGTGCGTTTATCCGTCACATCAAGGATGAATTTCAGCTGACCATTTTCATTATTGAGCACCATATGAACCTGGTGATGGATATTTCAGACCGAATCTATGTGATTGATTTCGTACGCCTTATTGCCTCAGGTGTTCCCGATGAAATTCAGAACAATCCTGCTGTGATTGAAGCATACCTGGGAGGTGGAGACGAATGAGCCTGCTGTATATTGATGATCTTCGCGTCTCCTATGGTGGAATCGAAGCATTAAAAGGCATATCCATCCAGGTTGAAAAAGGCGAAATCGTTACGCTCATTGGTGCAAACGGTGCCGGAAAATCCACAACACTCCGTGCCATATCCGGCCTTGTTCCCATCAAGACAGGCACCATCACATATGCCGGCAGCGTGATTTCCGGTCAGAGTCCTCAGAAAATCGTTTCTGAAGGAATATGCATGGTGCCCGAAGGAAGACGTGTATTTCCCAATCTAACGGTGCTTGAAAATCTCCGAATCGGTGCATATCTTCGTAAAGATGATATACAGCCCGACATTGACCATGTTTATCAATTGTTTCCCCGCCTCAAGGAACGTTCCTGGCAGCTGGCCGGAACGCTCTCCGGAGGTGAGCAGCAAATGCTGGCTGTTGGACGTGCCCTCATGATGCGTCCGAAACTTCTGATGATGGATGAACCTTCTCTGGGGCTTGCTCCCCTCGTGATCCGTGACATTTTCTCCATTATCCGCACGCTTCATGAAGAAGGGATCACAATTCTTCTGGTTGAGCAGAATGCAAACGCAGCCCTCCGTGTCGCTGATTCCGCCTATGTACTGGAGACCGGCAGTCTGGGAATGCACGGAACCGGTGAAGAACTGCTGAACGACCCGCGCGTGAAGGATGCGTATCTTGGGAAAGCAGCCGGGAAAAATAAATAAAGTTGAGGAAAGCCAGTTCCTGACAGCGCAGTTTTCCACTGCGCTCGGGACTGGCTTTCTGCACATACAGCAGCAGACATTGTATGTTTCTTTTGCGTTTTTTTCTCGACTTTCACTGCACTGCGGAGTATACTGCACCTTGTTGTGCATCCCACAGACAGGACAAAGGGAAAGCTTTTTCACCGGCATGTGTGAACCAGACCGATTCAGTGGTGTTCTGTCCAGATCTGTTGACTCTGTATCTTAAGGAGATAGCTCATGGGTGTCAGGACTTCCTCCCTTATTCGACTGATTCTTTCCATGCTGATTTATGGAACCATTGGTATTTTCCGAAAAGCACTTCCGGTATCATCCGCATTTCTGGCCATGTTTCGAGGCTTTACGGGTTCATTTCTGCTGCTCCTGTTTCTCGCTGTGCTTCGCAGAAAGCCCGACTGGAAGGCGATACGCAAAAAAGCTCTCCCACTGATTGTCAGCGGCGGCATCATTGGACTCAACTGGATATTGCTCTTTGAATCTTATCGTTATACGACGGTTGCCATTTCAACGCTCTGCTACTACATGTCCCCTGTATTTGTCATGCTGGCCAGTCCCCTTCTGCTCCACCAGTCCCTGGAAAGACGGAAGATCATCAGTCTTCTTTTATCCCTCATCGGCATGCTTCTGATTACCGGAGTATTTTCACAGGGATCTGCTGAATCCGGACGGACACTTGGCATTCTTCTTGGCCTGGGTGCAGCGATTCTTTATGCCATTGTGATCCTGATCAATCAGACACTGGGATCTGTCCCCAGTCTTGAAAGAACCATTGTCCAGCTTTTCTCAGCAGGCGCGGTTGTTCTTCCATACACTGCGGTCACAGGCGGCTTTTCGACGGTTCCATTCGACATTCCCAGCATTGCCCTTCTTTTATTTATCGGACTGCTTCATACAGCCATTGCGTATGTCCTTTACTTTTCCTCCATGGACCATCTCAGTGCTCAGACTGTGGCGATTATCAGCTATCTGGATCCGTTGACTGCGGTCCTGCTGTCTGCATTCTTCCTGCATGAACCCATGGATGTGCTGGGCGTGATCGGAACTGTACTCATTCTTGCTGCTGCCATCTATGCAGAAAC
>R21__coassemble_509_pt1 | contig 31730 bp, 36 predicted proteins | sample R21__metabat2_high_PE_034 | metagenome-assembled genome bin R21 | reverse complement strand
AGACCATGTATTCCTAAATGCTGTTTATTTGGTTTCAAACCGTGAATAGTAACAAGGGGAAAGAGTAATAATCCATATGAAGGACAAAGACGTGATTCTGGTGGTGGCAAGATGATTATCAATCAGATTGAAGCGTAACCAAGCTCCCAAAACAATGAGAGCAGATAACTACAGCTCGGTGGAGCTTGGAAAGAGAGGAAAACAAATATCATGGACACGTTAAATCAGATTAAAGATACCTTTGCCGGCAAGACCCTTCTTATTACTGGTGGTACAGGTTCATTCGGCAGCAGCTGCTTGAAGCATTTTTTGACCTCAGATATTGCACATATTAAAATTCTCAGTAGAGGAGAAAAAGCTCAGGACAGCCTCAGGCACTATCTTCAAGCCCAATACCCGGAGTATGCCGGAAAAGTCCAGTGCATCATCGGCGACGTGAGAGACCTTTCTTCTCTCCGTGAAGCGATGTATGGGGTTGATTATGTATTTCACGCCGCTGCATTGAAGGAGGTTCCTTCTTGCGAGTTCTTCCCGCTGGAGGCTGTCAGGACGAATGTGCTTGGAACGGATAACGTTATCACGGCAGCAGTTGAGAATCATGTGTCTCGTGTTGTTTTCCTTTCCACCGACAAGGCGGCTTATCCGATCAACGCCATGGGCATGACGAAAGCGGTAGCAGAAAAGGTGGTCGGTGCCAGAGCGCAGACGGCCTTTGAGAGGTCTGGGACGGTTGTCTGCTGCACCAGGTATGGGAACGTCATGTGCAGCAGAGGATCCGTTATCCCGCTTTTCATCGATCAGATAAAAAGAAAAGCACCGATCACCATCACAGATCCTAACATGACCAGATTCCTCATGAACCTTGATGAGGCTGTTGAACTGGTCGCTTATGCTTTCCTCAACGCTGAACCGGGTGATCTGTTCGTCCAGAAGGCTGATGCTAGTACAATCGGTGACCTGGCTGATGGCGTCATGAAAATTTTCGGAGAGACAGAGAAGAAAATAATCGGAACCCGTCATGCTGAAAAGCTATATGAGACACTGGTGACAAGAGAAGAAAGGCTGAGAGCTGTCGATATGGGTCACTTCTATCGTATCGTTCCGGATGCAAGAGGACTCAACTACGATAAGTTCTATGTCAAGGGCACTGTAACCACGCAGGCTGACGAGGCGTACACAAGCCATAATACGAATCTACTCGACGTCGATGGTGTGGTTAAGAAGCTGATGTCCACAGACTATGTGAAGGAAGAGCTGGAAGGCCGTCCTCATATCGTGGAAGCTTGACAAACACCTCTATAATAGAACCAAACCCACCCACTCGCATCTCCAAGAGATGCAGCTGGCCGTGGGTGGGAAAGAAGGAAAAGTAAATGCATAACTTTAAATGGAAAAACGATGGCAGGCTTAAGATTATGATTGGCTGCGGCACGAGACCAGAGATCATCCGCCTTGCTGCTGTGATGAAACGTTGCCGTGAATACTTCGACACGTGCATCGTCTACTACAATCAGAACTGGGATCCGAATCTGAGCACGGTCTTCTGGGAAGATTTCGAGCTGTACAATGCTAACGGCGAGATTGGCCCGGACATCCTAGTGCCGGTCGTAGGTGAGAATCTTGGCGTTACCTGTGGGAACATCCTTGGACGTTCTTATGAACTGCTGACAGAGCTGAAGCCAGATGGTTATCTTGTCCTCGGAGATACGAATTCTTGCCTATCCGCGATCTCCGCAAAGCGCCTTCACATTCCGCTGTTCCATATGGAAGCCGGAAACCGATGCAAGGATGAGTGCCTTCCGGAAGAGACGAACCGCAGGATCGTAGATGTGATTTCCGATGTGAATCTCTGCTATTCAGAGTTTGCACGTAAATATCTTGCAGATACCGGCCTTCCGAAGGAACGGACATACATGACCGGATCCCCGATGGCTGAAGTACTGCGCATGAACCTGGATAAGATTGAGGCATCTGATGTGTTAGACCGCCTCGGGTTAGAGCCGGATAAATACATCTTACTCTCTGCCCATCGTGAAGAGAACATCGACACTGAAAAGAACTTTACCTCTCTGTTCACGGCAATCAACGCTCTTGCAGAGAAGTACGATATGCCGATTCTCTACTCCTGTCATCCGAGGAGCAAGAAGAGGCTGGAAGCAACTGGCTTTAAGCTTGATCCCCGCGTGAGAGTCAATGAGCCGCTTGGATTCAATGACTATAACAAGCTACAGATGAACGCGCTGGCCATCGTGTCTGATTCGGGGACGCTGCCGGAGGAAAGTTCTTTCTACCTTTCCATCGGTCACCCGATTGCAGCCGTCTGTATTCGCACAAGCACAGAGCGTCCTGAAGCGTTGGAAGCGGGAGATTTCATTCTTGCCGGTATCACGACAGAAGAGCTTCTTCAGGCAACCTCCATGGCAATTGAGATGAAGCAGAAGGGTATTCTCGGTAAGCCGTGCCCTGACTATGTGGACGAGACAGTTTCTATGAAGGTTGTTCGCATCATCCAGGGATATGTCGGCGTGGTTAATAAGATGGTGTGGAGAGTCGGACAATGAAGATATTAGTTACCGGTGCGGCCGGTTTTGTTGGAAGAAACCTGGTCGAGAACCTAAAAAACATAAGAGATGGAAAGAATAGGACGAGACCGAATTTGTCCATTGAGGCCATCTACGAATACGATCGGAACAACACGCTGGAAGAATTGGATCGCTTCTGCTACGACTGTGATTTCGTATTCAACCTGGCGGGAGTGAATAGGCCGCAGGATCCTAAAGAGTTTAAAGAGGGTAACTTTGGTTTTGCCTCTACACTGCTCAACTGCCTTAAATCTCATAATAACACTTGTCCGGTTATGTTGAGTAGCAGCTTGCAAGCTACCCTTGCTGGACGGTTTGGTACGAGTGAGTATGGCTTAAGCAAGAGAGATGGTGAAGAACTGTTCTTCAGCTATGCCACAGAGACGGGCGCGACCGTTTACGTCTACAGATTCCCGAATTTGGTAGGGAAGTGGGTAAGGCCGAATTATAACAGCGCCGTCGGAACCTTCTGCAACAACATAGCAAATGATCTGCCTATCACGGTCAATGATCCTTCCGTTGAACTTGAGATGCTCTTCATTGACGATCTGATCGAAGAGATGTATGATGCGATAGAAGGAAAGCCGCACAGGGCGGAGTATCCGAAGACGGGGGAAGTAGTTGATGGCGTTGAGTATGATGGCCTGACTCCGCAGCCGAAGGCTGATGGCCGCTATTGCTATGCGCCTGTAACTCATAAGGCTACGCTGGGGCAGATAGTTGATCTTCTCCACACTTTCCATGATCAGCCGCAGAACTTGATCATGCCCGCCATTCCTAACGGTTCGTTTGAGAAGAAACTCTATTCCATGTATTTGAGTTATCTTCCGAAGGAGAAGGTGGCTTTTGACCTCAAGATGAACTGTGATGATCGCGGCAGTTTCACCGAACTCTTGAAGACTGCTGACCACGGGCAGTTCTCTGTGAATATCAGTAAACCTGGCATCACGAAGGGGCAGCATTGGCACAACACCAAGTGGGAGTTCTTCATTGTGGTTGCTGGTCACGGTCTGATCCAGGAACGGAAGATCGGAACTGATCCTGCCACTGGGAAACCGTATGAACCTATTGAATTTGAAGTGAACGGGGATGAGATCCAGGCAGTTCACATGCTTCCTGGATACACTCACAACATCATCAATCTGTCGGAGACAGAGAATCTCGTCACCGTCATGTGGGCAAACGAGATTTTTGATAGCTCTCATCCTGATACATTCTTTGAGCCGGTGTGATCCCGGCTCATTTTTTAGAGCTGTCAAATCGGATTGTAACGGAAATGCACTCAACCGGATTGACAAGGATACCCCCGCATGCTTATAATTAAATCGGATTGTAACGGAAAAGGAGACGAACCATGGGTAGGAAACAAAAACATCCCGAGCACGCCACCGAGGCGCAGCGTCTCATGAACGAACTACTGGATGAAGTGGTAGGGCTGTGGGAATCTGAAGAGGAGCCGGAGCTGAAGGCAGTAGCAGAGGAGATAAGGCTCTCCCCAGCCAAACTTCGTAAACTGCTAATAACGGCAGGTGAGCGGGATCACACTTCCTATTTTTCATCACCAAACGCTGATATGGTTTTGAAGCTGAAGAGGGAGGGAAAAAGCGTAAAGGAGATGTGTGAGACCACAGGCCTGTCCTACACCTCCGTCCAGGGGTATCTGCCTCATAAGTCCGTATATGGGTTGGACACGATGAGCGCCGAGTGTGAGCGGATAAGGCTTTTCCGCGCTAGAAAGAAAGCGGTCTCCGACCTTCATACGCATCTATCCCTACCTGACGCATCCGTGTATCTCTGGCGCTGCGTGATCGCCTTCCAGGGCTATCCGTTCATAACCTCTGGCCGTGGCAACCGGGAAGGAACACGCTTCACTTATGAAGTGAGCAAGCCCTCTACTGGTGGCGGACGGCGGTACGCTGGGGAGACCGTGGAGGGCTATGGAAACGAGATGTGGATCACCATACTCCCGGACAAGGTAAGGAAGGAAAAGTCGATAAGCCGATCCACGGTAGACCTTGCGCTGAGGACGGCGTTGGAAAAAGAGATAAAGGGACCAAAAGCGCTAGGGACTCCTGGAGCGGGGAGTTACTTGTATCCCATGTTTGTGAGATTTGGCGTGATCACCACATGACCAACGTGGTCATTATATAATCGGATTGTAACGGATATTAAGGTAGAAAAAGAGCCGTGTGGTTACGGCTCGATAAATACTACTTCAGTTGGGTTGAAAAGACGGGGCACCCACGTTGTATTGCTTAGTCCGGCAGAGACGACCAGTCTGTTCTCATTCACACCCTTTCTACAAAGAATCCATATAAGAAGATTAAGGTTTTAGGACTTAGTTGCTCGGGTTGTCTCGGCCTGAGTGCCCCTGTGTGGCGAAGAAACAGAGCGTTTTATGGGGATGGCGCGTGATTGCGTTTCATCCCCTTTTTTTTGTCCATTTTGAAATTAGACTTTCTTTAACTATTATCCTGCCTTCTCAAAAACCATGTCGGTCACTGAAGCTCTCACCAGCACGGTCGGATCAGCATTCGGCTGTATCCAGGAATCGATCAGCTCTGCTGGTAAAACAACGGGCATTCGATCATGAAGGCGAGATAGTTCTTGGCTCGGCGTCCTTGTGAGAATCGTAAACACCGGGTATTTCAGATCCCGGAACTCCTCAAGTCTATACAGTCCAGCAAGGTAGCATACTTCAGCGCCTCTTGGCTGGATCATGTACTTGTCACCAGTTTTGGGTTTCCCGGACGCCGTGATCCAATGCTCCCACTCGAAGTAGTAGCTTGCGGGAACGATGCAGCGATGTGACTTCCAGGCTTCTTTCCATAGCGTTTTCTCAGCGGCGCTTTCCACCCGGCAGTTGACAATCGGCCTGTCAACACCTTTCGCTGTAAATCCCCAGAGCATTGGGAAGACTTTTCTTGTGCCAGATGGAGACGGCGCGATCACGGGAACTATATCTGTTGGACGGACTTCGCCTTCTGTGGTCAAGGGCTTGCCCAGTTTGTCCCTCATCTTGGCAGCGAGCGGAGCGTGGTTCATTTCTTCGACGATGGGGCGCAGCTCAGGACTCATTTCCATGTAGTATCGGCAACACATATAATCTCCTCCATATCCGGAGTGTTCACGGGTCAGGGCTTTTCAGCTCTGGCCCTATTTTTTTCACTTTTTTCCAATGGACACACCGGCAGGCGTGTGCATTACCACACCTCGTCCGGCGCATCATCGAAGAGGGAGGGGTTCTGCGGATCAATATCCAGAATATCCTCGAAGTCGATCACGAGCTTCTCAGTTTCAGCTTGCAGTGTCAATGTCTCCCGGATTTCGTCTACGCTGAGAACCATGCCGGTGATCTTCTCATACAGGCCCTGTGACAGATCAAAAGCGTAATTGTTCTGATCAGTACAGGGGACGAAGTATTTCACTGTTACGAAAACCCGATTCATCCTCGCCATCCTGCCGTTGTAGGTGTAACCACGGAGGATAGAAAGCTTGTGGTTAAGGGTTCGCTGCTCATCCTCGTCAAGAAGTATTTTATCAACATACCTTACCTCCTTCGACCCGATGGCTTCATCAAAGCCCTTGAGGGCATCAAAGGGACTAAAAATCTTCGCCCAGCGGGATGCAGGCATTGGTGGATGTTTGATTGTGAAAGCATCCCAGCCGTCATGCTGGGGCTTACCTCTCAGGAAGACATCCATGTATTTGAAAGCAGACGGCATTGCCATAGCTCCAAGTTGCATGATCCACACCTCCAGTTGCTGCCCGATCTAATTCTGGAGCAGAACTGGAAAGATGAAATCAAGCTCGGTGACCGCCTATTTGTTGATTCCGTTCCAGTTGTGTTGCTCCTTCGAGCATGTTTTTTCCGGTAAATAGGGCGTTTGCCCCATATTTTGAGCGCACTTCACTAAGGGCTTCCTGAAGACGTTTTTCGCGCTCCAGAGCCTCATAGTCTATGAACATATTCAATTGGAAGAAACCGCTGTCAATGCGAACTCCTTCTGCGCAGACGCCGAGTCTGCGGTAGAGCAGCCTATGGTCGGTCTTCTTGTCGAAAGACGCCAACAGTAGCGGCGCGACTGTTGAGATACTGTTCGTATCCATTGGCATTTTTACCGTTCCATTGTTGTGTTTCGGATGGAGGCGGCCATAGAAATCAAGGACACGTTCTCCTTCATAACCGGGGCATACCTCCAGACTTTTGTAATCATAACTGACCCACCAGGTGAACTTCGGCGCGACCACACCCTTGGCAAACATGTCGGTGCAAAGGCAGTCAATCATTTCCTGGAAGACTGTTCGAGCCTCTCCGTATTTATAAGGACGGGGAAGTACCTGCCCGCTAGAGAGACTGTGGCCGTCAGAGTGGTAGTTTTTAATGTCCGCCATGGTCACCGGATCGATGCCCCAGGCGTGGGCGATAAGGATCTCACCATCGATCCCGAACTTTTTGTAGAACCACTCCTCGTCATACTGCGACTTCTGAGCGATGTCACCCATGGTGAAGAGGTAGGCCCTTTCCAGTGTGTGAGCTTTCCCTGGTCCCAGCATCCAGAAGTCCGTCAGTGGACGGTGATCCCATAGGAGAAACTTATAGCTGTCCTCGTTGAGTTCAGCGATCCGCACGCCATCTTTATCCGGCGCAGCCTTCTTTGCTATGGTGTCCATGCAGACTTTCGCCAGATAGAGATTTGTCCCGATGCCGACTGTTGCCGTTATCCCGGTTTCCTTTAGCACATCCCTTATCATGGTCATAGCCATGACGTGCGCTGGGTGGAGCCCCTGTCGGTTGGCCTCTTCCTCGTACTGAGAAAGGTAAGGAGTCGCATCGATGAAGGACTCATCCACGGAATACACGTGAACATCATCCGGAGCGGCATATCGAAGAATGATGGAATAGATCTGCGCCGAGACCTTCTCATACAGCGCCATGCGCGGGACGGCTGTTATGTAAGGCACTTTCGTGTGATGTGACCGCTCATAATCATGGATCGCTCTTTTAGCTTCAAAGAGGCGGGGACGGCCGGGAACGCCGATAGCCTTGAGAGAAGGGCTTACAGCCAGGCAGATTGTTTGATCCGACCGACTATCATCAGCGACCAGGAGGTTGGTCGTAAGCGGGTCGAGTCCTCTGGCTACACATTCACAGCTGGCATAGAAACGACTTCATGTCGATAGCAATATAGCACTTTTCTGACATGACGGACCACCTCCTTCTTTTCAATCTCGCACAGCCTGACGCTACGCCACACTCATCGAGGGCGTGTTCACCATTCAGGCCCCCTTTGCCAATTCCGCAGGAAATCAGCCCTGGTCTCCGGGATATTCGGGAGCTCATAGTCCTTATAGCCCAGGGCTTTGAACTTGAATTTCACCAGGCCGACATCCACACCCAGATCAGCGGCCAACTGTTCATATGAAGGCATGTCGGAGTGGCAGCCGTAGAACTCCTGTAGCTGCTCATCTTCAAACTGCATTTTTGCCCGGTCTGTTCTGTAGTGGCCGATGTGGGCGTTGATGTAAGCCACCAGGCGCTGGTACTGTCTGTAGTAGATTTGGTCAAGGATGAAGTCATCCTCAATATATAATTCCGCTGCCGTGAGGTTTGCGCTGTTCTCCATCGGAGCGGTAGACATACTGAAAAGCCCGAAATTATCTTTAAACTCCAACCCGGATGCGGCGGCTTTGTAGTCATTCAGCGAATGGCCCAGTTCATGAAGAATGCCGGTCAGCCGTTGAACGTCATCAGCGCCCTCGTTGATGCCGATGTATTGTGTCCTGCTCCAGACCTTATAGACACCGAGCAAGGTTTCGGGCTGCTCGAAAGGCCAAAGTTTGATGTGTCTGGCATCAATGATTTCATACGGGTCGCGGGTTTTGTATTTCTTAAAGGCGCTTTGCGCCATCCTTATTGCTTGTGGAACCATCAAGAGGCACTCCTCCATTTCAGAAAAAATAAGGGGATGTACCTGCTGTTGTGTCCGAAGTTATCTTTCACTGGGCAGGTTAAGTTTGGCGGTACTTCTTCGGCGTGTATTTTTTGGCCTCCTCCTTGGAGTCGAAGAACATCTCCAACATCAAATCACGGAAGGCATCACGCTCTTCCTCGTTCAAGCGGCCGCCTGCGTAAAGGGCTCTTGCGCTTTCGTACACCTGCCTGGCCTGCGCCATACCGCGAGAGCCATACTTCTCCTTGGCCTGAGCCAGCACTTCTTCCTTATGGAGTTCCTGCTGGAACAAGTCTTCCTCCATGAAGTATTCCGTGCCGACATCCAGGGCGGCGGCGAGTTTCCGGATAGCATCAACACCGGGGGTCCGCTCATTGTTTTCAATATAGCGGATAGCGCGGTCCGACAATCCACTGGCGCGGGAAAGGGCGGCCATCGTCATGTTTTTGGACTGGCGCAGGAACCTGACCTTGTCGCCAATCGTCACTGGCGTGGACTGACCGTCTTCGGGCCTTTTGTTTTCTTGGTTTGTACTCATTGTTGCGACCTCCTTGAGCTAAGTGGAATGAGTGGGGCGGAACTGCTGTGCCGGAACAAGGTTTCCGGAACAACTGTTCATAGTATATATCGGAACAGCTGTTCCGTCAAGGGGGTAGGGAAAGAAAAATTGTTAATTTTCTTTCCACGTTATCAGTCTATCAAAAATGATGTCCCAAAAAACGGACATGAAGAAAGACAGCTATCGTTCTTTGTGATAGCTGCCTTTGAGGGTTATTCCATATCGTCAAGAAAATCCGCAGATTCATCAGAAGGTTTTGCCTTCTCCCTCAGATCATCCCGTAGGCGCTTGATCGCATCGTACTCTTTGACGAATGCGCTGTCAGGGGATTCGATTGCGCGGGCCAGATCCCCATAGAGGCCCCGGTTGTTATTGATCCTCTCCCAGTCTAGCTTGTACACGTGACCAGTGACCTCCGGTTCACCGTACATCTCTTCGTAATCGGAAGGAACATGATAATCCAGGTCGTCTTGCTTGATGTCTTCTCGGTAGACGTAGGTCTCTTCGACAAAATAGCCGTAGTGCTCCAACTCATCGAAGAAAGGTACGTCTATTTCCAGATGATAGGTTTCCAGGATAAAAGCGTACAGGTTGGATGATGGAGCGCAGTTATCTTCATCCGCTTCACAGTCGCCATCGGCCATTTCGTAATCAGGGTAGATGGTTTCCAGGAAACTCCATATGCCTTCGCCTCTTTCACAGCTCTCGATCAACTGGTTCAGATACGGCAGGAACATATACAGAGCGACAGCCTTAGGCTTCATGTCGTAGAGCATCTGAAGGGCGGTGTCACCTTTTTTGGTCGTGTTGTCCTGGTCAAAGACCGGGATCACCTTTGTCAGCTGCTCGTCGAGCTGTGAATTAAAGAACTTTGCGCAGAAGTACTCCTGGAATGAGCGGTGGATGAAGGAGTACTGCATCCCATCCATATACATTAGGCATAGATTGTTCGTGAGGTCGTAGATAAAGTCATCGACCGAGACTCCGGTTAATTTATATTTTTTCACCAGGAGCTTGAAATACTTCTCCATGTCGATGTAGTCAAAGGAAACCTTCCCGTCCCGGTAGGTGGCAGTGCAGAAGAAAGCGAAGTAGTCGGCAAACTTGTCATACCTCCATCCGGTTTTCAGCTCGCGGCTGTAACCGTCCTTCAGCGCGTCATGGCGGCGGGACAGTACGATGTACGCCTCCTGGTAGAATTTATGCTTGACCGTCGGCACGTCTGCGTCCAGCTCAAAGGTCAGGATCATGATGGACAGGAGCAGCGGGTTGCCGCAGAAGCTGTTGTGCGTCCGATAGAGCGTGGTATTCAGCAGGGAGCGGAATCTAGCCTGCAGCTTGGGAGCTTCTGCGTGGTAGTTTACTCGATCAACGAATTCGAGCGTTTGCGCCTTGGAAAAGGGCTGGAGTTCAAGGACGGAGAAGCGGGTAAACGACTGGAAGTTCGTATATGGCCGGGATGAGATGATAAAACAGTTCATGTAGTACCTGTCAATGAAGCCATTCATCTGCTTGGTGAAGGCAGCTAACAAGGACGCATGGATCTCATCCAGACCGTCAAAGAGAAACAGGACCTTCCCTGATTTCAGCAGGGTCTCCATTCCGTCAGCTGTCAGATCAGGCCATAGGTTGCTGACCATCTCAAAAATGTAATCCGTAAAGGATTCATACGGCTTATCGTAATCCTTGAGCGGGATGAAAAGCGGGATACGTCCTTCGGCATCATACTCATCTATGGCGGTAAGCAGGATATTCCGCATCATCATGGACTTGCCGAGCCCACCAGACCCACTGAGAACAAGATAGGGTGATACGTTGACCAGGCTGCTGACATCCGTGATGGGAACAGTCTCATACCAGTAGGTGTACGGGCGTTTCGGATCGCGTACCTTCATCATGACTTTGTTCGGGATATAGTAAGACCGGAACGGACGGAACGCTTCTTTTTGAAGAATCGTCGGGATGTAATTGTACTTGTCGGAGATGTGCTCCATGTATGCGCGGCAGCCGAGGAATTCCTCCTTGAGTGCCTCCTTGTGAAGCAAACTGTGGAGAATCGTATGTCCTTTGGCAAGCGCCTCAGGGTCAATATCCGAAAGCCGCATGTTTGCCAGGTCGGAAGAGACAGGCAGGGCGAAGGATACATCTATACTTTGTTGGATGGAGAAGCCTATATCTCCGCGCAGCTTTCCTATCTGGTGTTCATCGTCCTTCTTGAGTTGCCATCCTTCAATCGTTTTTCGGCCGATGGTATTGTCCTGCGCGTATACGACGATATAGTCCAGCGCACCGATCAGAAGGGCAGGCAAATGGATTTTGGAGGAGGAGACCAGCGCCGCTTTTGTGATGGTTCCGCCATCAGCCAGCGCATGGAAGGGGAAATTGTCGGAAATGGCCTCATCCCTGGCGATCAATTCCAGGATCGCCTTCACAAGGGAAACCATGGCCTCGGTGTCTTCAACCTGAAGATAGTACCTGCAGTACTCTGTCGTTTCGGCGAGGACAGAGGGGTAGTCTCCACTGACCCGCTCATGATAGGCGCTGGTATATTTACTGTCGGTCAGAGGAAACTCCGACCCGCTGGCCTGCTTGCAATTCTTGAATACGGAAGCGGCGCTCCGCAACCCATCCGGGTTATATGGCCTGTGTTCCGGATTCAGCAGCCGGAACAGGGATACAAACATACTGTTTTCGCTGACTGTGCTCTTTTCACCGAGTATGGTCAGCTTTTTCTTTGTGTTGGGGCGTTTGAACGCGTCCTGTGTCAGGAGAGTGAAAAGCGTACCTCCGCACAGCCTGTAAATCATGGGCACGACCCCCTTTCGTTGAGCATAAAAAACCAGTATCCATTATACATTGCACGCCCGTCCTCATCAAGACAAATTCTGTGAACACTGAAACTCCAACACATTACAACGCTTCCCAACAGTTCTCAACTATCGACACCTACATTCCTCAACATCAGGATATAGCCCGGCAGATGAATAGCCGGTACATACGGCGGAGAGGAGATGATGAAAACCGGTACCCTGTCACCCGTTCACATAATCGACCAGCCCTGAGGGACCAGGGGGCAAAGACACTGGAACCCTAAATATACCGATGCCGGATGCATACGGCGGCGGATGTTCGGGCAAGTGAATCTGAAGAACCCCTCGCTGAGAGATCAGCGAGCTGGTTCTGAAAGAATTGCTGCCAGGACACCCTAAGCACGCTGCGTCCGTTTTTTAATGGAGCCGATCGGGGTGTCCGAATAATCCACTGCCGTTGCGTCCAGCGGAAAGGACGCAAACATGGATATCACGATTAACGGCAACATCAATTTCAACGGAAACTTTGAGGGGAACAGAAATCAGGGGATCTGCCAGAACGAGGGAACCTTCCATGACCTGCTGGACAACGAGATCACTTTCAACGAATTGCTGGATTTCCTGCGGAAGAGGGCGCAGAGAAAGAACGGAATGGTGGGTGAAACCGCCGATGGAGATCAGGACGTGTTGGTGAAGGCGAAGCGCAGTCCGGGAAGCGTACAGCTGCGGAACAGCTGTGTTATGGTGGCGCGGATCGCGGTGGGCGAGGCTACCTGTGAGGTTTTCGAAAACGGGTACGCGATTTTTGATAACGGAGACAGGCGCACAGTGGTTTGGGTTCCGGACTGTACAAAGGCAGTGCGTTACTATTACCCGCCGACGTATGTCGAAAAATGTGAAGAAGAGCGTCGGAGGCGGGGAGAAGACGAAGACTTTGATCCGGAGGATGCGAAAATCATCGAAGGGACGGAGTTGAAGGAAGACCGGCTGACGGAAGAGCAGCTGGCGAACATGGCATGGTACTTCCCGGTGGTGATTGCCGGTGAGAACCGGATCGAATGGAACTTGGAGCACCCGATGTCCGCCGGGAACCGGAGTGATCGCTACGAGGATGAAATCGATTCTGTGGGTAGGTACAACTGGAGCTGTGGAGCCCGGTTTGAGAACCCGGAGGATGCGGTGATCCGGAAGGAAGAGCAGGCTGAGCGGTGTGCAGATCTGACGGAGAAGCAGCGGGAAGCCTACGAGCTGTATTTCATGGATGGTTTTACGCAGGCTCAGATTGCCGATATGTTGGGTACCTCTCAGCGGGCGATCTGTGACAGGCTCGAGGCAGCCAGGAAGAAAATTGCGGAGTATTATGAACGGAACTTCTAAAACCGGCGCGAAAAAATAAAACTGGGGGAGGGGCTGCGAACTGCGGCCCTTTCTTCCTATATGTTAGGGCGACTGGAAAAAAATTTTAGGGGATACTTCTAAAAGCACCCCTGAAAAACGGTATGGGTGAAAGGACGGTTGCAAAGTCGCCCTCTTTCAAATTCACAGTGAATGATCATAATCCGGATAAACGCTGTGAAGGCCGACAAACATAAAACAGGGAGAATAATCCCGGAAAGGATGAAGAAATGAAAAGGTATTCTGAAACACCGAAACGGGTCTTCATCTGTTCTCCGCTCCGCCCCGTTGGGGAGACGGAAGAAGAGAGACAGAAAGACCTGCATCGGAACAGGCAGCTGGCACGTTTTGCCTGCCGGTACGCGACGGAGCATGGCTGTATGCCGCTGGCTCCGCATCTGTATTTTACAGAATTTCTCAGTGACGATGATCCAGCAGACCGGGAACAGGGCATCTGGTACGGGCTGAAATGGCTGGAGGACTGCGATGAAATCTGGGTCATTGAGCGGCGGATCACCGAAGGCATGAAACTGGAGATCCGAACGGCGCGGAAGCGCGGCATGAGGGAACGCCACTTTGTGATTTCCCTCAGGCCGGAGGAGCGCCTGCTCAACGACCTGATCGGCGAATGCTATGTCGGGATGTACGACGATGTGACAAAGAAGGCTTTCATATGAGGAGGGCAGAGAGATGGCTGAAGGAAAGAGAAAAACCAGGAAGACGTCAGAAGAGACAGCCAGCCTGATTACCGTCGACGCCGGTAAGCTCAGCGCGGCACTGAAACACACTTTCGAAGGCGTGACGATGCTTTTTGACTGCCTGGGTCTGGATGTGGCGGTGACGGAATTGTCTGCGGCGCGGGAGAAAGAGCCGGGAGAAACATGCCAGACGGTATCGGGTGAACTGGCCCCTGAGGCGAAAGAGCAGCAGAAAGCGGCAGATCATCCTGAAGAAAGGGGTCATGTGGGGGATGGCATGGAAGAGGTGAAGCAGGAAACGGTGCCTGCTGTAACTGCGACAGAAACTGTGAAAGAAAGTGCGTCAGATAATGCTACAGGTTCCGCAACAGAAACTGTAACAGAAACTGGGACACAGCCTGCGGCAGTTCCTGTGGCACCAACTGCTACAGTAAGTGTTACGCAGGACGATATCACGCGGATTATTGTCCGAAAGATCAAAACAGACCGCTCGAACAATGAAAAGATCGGGGCAATCCTGAAAACGTATGGCGTTGCCAAGGTGAGTGACTTGCCTGCGTCGAAGTACGAAGCTTTCCTGACCGACCTTTCACAGATCTGAGGTGAAGGAACATGCCAGAGAGTCACGCGCTGCTTGGCGCGTCCAATTCCAAGCAGTGGATCAACTGCCCACCATCGGCACGGCTGCAGCAGCAGTTTCCGAACGAAAGCAGCGTATATGCGGAAGAGGGAACTTTTGCGCATTCGGTCTGTGAGTATAAGGTGAGGAAGTATCTGCATGAGCGGGTAAAACGGCCGCAGTCTGAAGCATATGACAGCGAGGAGATCGAACAGATCACGGATGTATATGCTGAATTCGTGATCGAGACGATCGAACGGATGAAGCGGAACGGCTGTGAGCCGCTGACGCTTGTGGAGGAGCGAGTTGATTACAGTCACCTGGTTCCATCCGGGTTCGGTACAGCGGATATGATCGTAATCGGTCAGGATGAGAATGGGAAAGGCATCCTTCACATTGCCGATTTCAAAACGGGAAAAGGCGTTTTTGTGGATGCCGCCTACAACAGCCAGTTGATGCTTTACGCGCTTGGAGCGCTCCACGCATATGGCTACATCTATCCAATCGATACCGTCTGGATGACGATTGTGCAGCCGAGGCTGGACAACATCAGCACCTACGTTTGTACCCGGGAAGAACTGGAGGAATGGGGAGAATCCATCCGTCCGATTGCTCAGCTGGCGTATGAAGGCAAGGGCGAACAAAAATGCGGAGACTGGTGCCGGTTCTGCCGTGCGAAACCGGTGTGCCGCGCATGCGCTGAGGAGGCGCTGGCATTGGCGAAAGAAGAATTTCTGGATCTGGATGACGGAGTTCTGGCTCCGATCCGGGCAAGCCCTGAGAAACAGCATACCCAGGAAGAAGGCACAGCACCGACAGAACTGGCAGAGCCCACATTCAAACAACCGGGACTGGTTCCCTTCCACGAACTGGAAGAAATCCTGCCGACGCTCAACCGGATCAGCGCATGGATCGAATCAGTTTTTGCGTATGTTTCCGGAGAAGCCATCAACAACGGTGTGCCTGTGAAAGGGTATAAGGTTGTGGAAGGCCGCAGTAAGCGTGTCTTCACCGACCTGAAGGCCGTGGTGGATACAGCGATGCAAAACGGTTATACCGATTTGTATAAGAAGGAACTGATCTCCCTGACGGAGTTTGAGAAGTTGATGGGAAAGAAACGGTTTGCGGAGCTGCTTGGCCCATACGTACAAAAGCCGCCGGGCAAGTTGACTCTGGTACCGGATTCCGATCCGCGTCCGCCAGTCGAGAGAACAGATTCCCCTGAGCAGGAGTTTACGGCTCTGACTGCTCAGGAAGAAGAATGAGCCGATCTATTAACGACAGCGCCTTGCGAAACAGCGGGCGCTCTTTTTATGGGAGGAAAAAATATGGCTAACAAGACGATGTCCCCGACCAAGGTGGTCATTCCCTGCCGGTTGAGCTTTGCGAACATTTGGGAAGCCCGCAGCATCAACGGCGGCGACGAAAAGTACTCTGTATCCTGCATCATCCCCAAGAGTGATAAGGCCACGCTGACCAAGATCCACAATGCGATCGAGGCGGCGAAGGAAGAAGCGAAGGGGAAGAAGTGGGGAGGCAAGATTCCCCCGAACCTGAAGGTTCCGCTGCGGGACGGCGATATTGACCGTCCGGATGATGAGAATTACGCAGGCTGTATGTTCCTGAACGCGACCAGCAAGGACGCGCCGCAGATCGTGGATCGGAAGGTAAAGCCGATCACGGATCCCATGGACTGCGGTTCCGGTGATTACGCGAACGTGAGCGTGAATTTTTATGGTTTCAATGCGAACGGAAATCGCGGAGTAGCCGCTGGATTGGGAAACATCCAGAAAACCCGTGACGGTGAACGCCTGTCCGGGCGCACGAACGCCAGCGCCGACTTTGAGGAGTTGGAAGATGCCGAAGATGACGGCGAAGGTGTCCTCGGCGGCGACGATGTCCCGGATTACCTGAAATAAGCGCAGGGAAGCCTATTACCAGTCCCCGTCTTGCTGTGGTGCAGGGCGGGGATCTTTTCGTTATCGGAGGGAACGCTATGCGGGATTACAGCATGCAGGCGCAGAGGATCAAGGGGAATCTGTTAGGGAACATATGGGAAAATCCGTCTCCTTTCTGGCCTGGCGGAGGAAAGCCGAAGTACATACAAACAGATTTTGAAACATATTCCGAGGTGGACATCTCCACATGTGGCGCTTACCGGTATATCGACGATGATACCTTCGAGCCGCTGCTGCTGGCGGTTGCCTTTGATGAAGCGGAGCCGTTTATCATTGACCTGGCAAGCGGGGAAGAGGTACCAGAGTGTGTCTGGGCAGCGATCTTTGATCCTGAGATTACAAAGACAGCTTGGAACGCACAGTTCGAACGGACCATCTTCGGAAAGATGGCGGGGGAGACACTGTCTCCGGATGCATGGAAATGCACGATGGTGTGGTCGGCGTCACTGGCTTTGCCATTAGCGCTGAAAACAGCGGCACAGGTGCTGAAGACGGGAGAACAGAAGGATGCGGCGGGTGAAGCGTTGATCCGGTATTTCTCCATTCCCTGCAAACCGACCAGAACCAATGGCGGCAGGACGAGGAACATGCCAGAGCATAATCCGGAAGGCTGGCAGAAATTCAAGGAATACTGCCTGCAGGACGTCCGGACAGAACGCGACATCCGAAAAAGGCTGGAATGCTTTCCACTGTTGGATCATGAATGGGATTATTACCATCTGGATCAGCGGGTCAATGATCGCGGTGTGAAGATTGATCTGACACTGGTGGAGCAGGCGATCACCTGTGATCTGATGCAATCAGAAATCATGACGAAAAAAGCATATGAGCTGACGGGTCTCGAGAATCCGAACAGTGTATCCCAGCTGAAGGGATGGCTGGAAGAACGTGGCATTCGCATTGAATCTCTCGGGAAAAAAGATGTGGCGGCGCTGATCGAAGACCTGGACAAACACAGTACGGATGGGGAAGCACTGGAGATGATGAAGCTCCGGCTGCAGATGGCGAAAAGCTCTGTGAAAAAGTATCAGGCAGCGCAGCGGTGTGCTTGTGCAGACGGCCGGGCACGGGGATTGTTTCAGTTCAGCGGAGCCAATCGAACTCAGAGATGGGCAGGCAGGTTGATCCAGTTGCAAAATCTGCCCCAGAACCATATCGGAACGTTGGACGAAGCCCGGGAACTGATCCGCATGGGATGCTTTGATATGGTGGAGAGCATTTACGGAAACACACCGGATATCCTGTCGCAGCTGATCCGAACGATGCTGGTGCCGAAGGATGGATGTGAGTTTATCATCGCGGACTTTTCCGCGATCGAAGCCCGGGTGCTGGCATGGCTGGCCGGGGAGGACTGGGTGCTGCAGGCATTCCGGGACGGAAAAGACCTGTATTGCGCGACAGCCAGCCAGATGTTCGGTGTGCCGGTTGTGAAGCATGGGGTGAACGGGGAACTGCGGCAGAAAGGGAAAATCGCAACACTGGCCTGTGGTTATTCCGGCTCTACGGGTGCGTTGGTTTCGATGGGCGCTTTATCCATGGGCCTGAAGGAAACTGAACTGCCGGAAATCATCGATTCCTGGCGGCAGGCAAATCCACGTATCGTCCAATTCTGGTGGGATGTGGAGAAGGCAGCTATCAAGACAGTGAAGGACCATCAGGAGCGACAGGTCAGGATGATCAGATTCGAATTCTATGCCAACACACTCTGGCTGGTTCTTCCATCAGGACGGAAGCTGGCCTATATCAAACCAAGATTGCAGCCGAATCGCTTTGGTCGGATGGCGATTACCTATGAAGGCTTGGGGCAGAATAACAAGTGGTGCCGGGGTGAAACCTACTCGGGGAAACTGGTGGAGAATATAACGCAGGCCACGGCGAGGGATCTGCTGGCAGAGGCCATGTGGCGTTTGGAACAGGCAGGCTTCGAGATTGTCGCTCATGTGCATGATGAAGTGATTCTGGAGGTTCCGAAGGGCAGCACGACAGTGGATGCAGTGTGCGGAATTATGAACCAGAATCCGGCGTGGGCGGAGGGACTTCCGTTGAGTAGTGCCGGATATATCGGTGAGAAATTCTATTACAAGGATTGACATCTTTTTTCGGCGGATACTTCTATTCTGCCCGCCCAGAAATCATAGGGGCGAAAGATACTTTTCATGGAGGTGGCAGTATGCCGCACGTATTACGGGCCAGGGATGGCCGGAACCATACGGTTACGGATGAGCGGGATATCTTCCAGCTGGTCGGGGAATATCTGGGCATAGAATTTCGTGACGGGCTGGAGGATTGGGCCGAGGATTTGCGGGCAGATCATCAGGCGGAGATGTCTGAGACCCGGGAAATCCTGAAGGAAACCGAAACAGAATTGGATGGATTGAAAAACCATCAGCGTCAGGTCTTCACGGATGTCTATGAGGAAGCTGAGCGTCTGATGGATCTGACCGAGGTGGAACATCCGGATATATCGGAAATCCGCCGTCTTGCTGAAAACATCTGGGATGTGATGGCAAACGAATTGTGAAGGAGGGAACCAACATGAATGAAAAACTGAAGGACTGGGCTGGGGAAAACGTGGACATGGAATCTTGCCCGGAATGTACGAAGCATACTGACTGCTTTGCGAATGTAAAAGGTTACTGCACTGCGCTGCGGAAGCCGGACGGCAGGGCGTCGAAAAAGAAAGCGGTTGACACCGAATGCGCCTTTTACAAGACGGAAAAGGAAGCCCGGGAATCGGGAATTCGCGCTTACAGGCGGCTGAAAGAAAACAACAGAATGGATCTGATCATTCAGTATGCCGACACGCTGATTCATACCGGGGCTATGGACGACGAGATTCAGGAAGCAGATTTGCAGGCAGAATCGCTGGAGCGCTTCCGGGAAACAAACTTCAACGAGCAGATGGACAAGGCAAAGGCGGAGAAGGAAGAGCTGGCGGAGGACTGTTCTCAGGCGGGAGCGTGACAGGACATGAAAAGGAAGCTGATGCATGGCAGCATGGCGGGGTGCGAGGGTGGCTCCGCCTTTTCTGAACCGTGGCAGGAACTGTGCGCCGCGGTTGTACAGAGGGCTGCCGATGACTACATTGAAGTGCTACGGAAACTGTGGAAATCGGGGCAGCCGATGGAGAAAAAACGGCTGTTGCTGAAAGAAAAAGTCGAACTGGAGAGCTTCTTTCACTCCGAATGGTATGACTTTCTCTGCAGTATTCCCTCGGAGAAGCTGATACGTGGCTGTGTGGACAAGGCAAAGCGCCTGGAACAGGAAGCCATAGCACGCAGGAACAGTCAGGAGATCAAAAAGCAGATGAAAGCAGCAAGCTGAGCACACGGAAAAGCTACAAACACATATTTTACAAGGAGGCGAATCTGTATGAGTCGTGGGAACAGGGGAACTGTACGCAAGGCGTACCGTGATCCGACAGCTAATGCGGCGATCGGACGGGTAATGCGGGAAGAACGCAGGAGGAAGCAGAAACCGAGGGAGAGACGGACAAGACCGGGAGGTGAGAAGGATGCTGAGAAGTAGAGATGCGTATGTCCCGGAAGAAGAACTGTATGTATACGACCAGTGTTGTGAGAACTGCGTCTTCTTCTGTGACTGGGACGAGGATGAAGAAAACGGATGTAAGAATTATGCCCGTCCTGGATACGAAAAGCGACCTGCGGGTGGATGGTGCTGCGACTGGAAAGGGAAACACCATGAGAGAAAATGTCATAGAAACTGAATTTGTGAAAGCAGTACAGGCAGCGGGAGGCGTTGCCTATAAACTGACCAGCCAGACGGCAAACGGACTGCCGGATCGGCTGGTTTTATTTTTTCCGGCGAAAACGATCTTTGTGGAACTGAAAGCGCCGGGGAAGATGCTCCGTCCCCTGCAGCGGAAACGACGAAGTCAGCTGATGAAACTGGGTTTCCCCGTGTTGTGCGTGGACCGTCTGGAACAGATTCAGCCGGTGATCCGGGCCATCCTGGACTGGCAGCCGGGTACACCTTTTCCAGAGGAAATCGGGGCACGGATTCCGGAGCAGAGGAAAATCACGCTGCCCGTTGTGGCCATTTCGCAAACAGGGGAGGTGATGCCCGATGAAGTTCATACCCCAAGATTATCAAAGCTACTGCGTGGACTATATGATCAGCCACCCGGTTGCCGCGCTATTTCTGGATATGGGCCTCGGGTGAGGGAAGACGGTGATTACGCTTACTGCGCTGAAGGATCTGATGCTGAATCAGCTTTCTGTATCCAAGACACTGGTTATAGCCCCCTTGCGGGTTGCGTCTGTGACATGGCCTGCTGAAATTCGGAAATGGGATCATTTGAATGACATGGACATTTCTGTAATCGTCGGAGACGCGAAAGCACGTATCGCGGCGGTCAGCAGACCGGCGATGGTCTATGTTGTTAACCGTGAAAACACAAAATGGCTGGTGGAGTACTATGAGAAGAACGGCTGGCGCTGGGATTTCGACTGCGTTGTGATCGACGAGCTGTCTTCCTTCAAGAATCATCAGTCCCAGCGGTTTAAATGGTTGCGGAAGATCCGACCGTATGTGAAACGATGGATCGGCCTGACAGGCACACCGACATCCAACGGTCTGATGGATCTGTGGGCGGAGATCGGAATCCTGGACGGCGGGGAGCGGCTGGGAAAGTTTATCGGGCGATATCGGGAAGCGTATTTCAGACCCGGAGCGATGAACCCGCATACGGGAATCGTGTATCAGTATGTCCTCCGTCCCGGCGCGGAGGAACAGATCTACAAAAAGATCAGCGACATCACGATCTCCATGAAGGCGCTGGACTATCTGAAAATGCCAGAATGTGTCAGCGTGACCCATGAAGTGGAGATGAGCCCGGTGGAGAGGGAACTCTATGACCGGATGAAAAATGACCTGATTATCCCATTGGAAGACGGGGATATTGACGCGCTGAACGCAGCGGCTCTTTCCAACAAGCTCTTGCAGATGAGCAATGGGGCTGTTTATGATGAAAACGGGAATGTGCGTGTGATCCATCAGCGGAAACTGGAAATGTTGGAGGATCTGATCGAAGCCGCGAACGGCCAGCCGGTGCTGGTCGCCTACTGGTTCCGGCATGACAAAGCCCGAATTCAGGAATATCTGAAAGCACAGGGATTTGAATCCCGGGAACTGAGGGATAACAAAGACTTTCAGGACTGGAACGCGGGGAAGATCCCGGTGGCATTGATCCATCCGGCGTCCGCAGGGCATGGCCTGAACATTCAGGAAGGCGGACATATCCTGATCTGGTTTGGACTGACCTGGAGTCTGGAAATGTATATGCAGGTGAATGCCCGGCTATGGCGGCAGGGGCAGAAGAACACGGTAACGCTGCATCATATTATCACGAAGGGAACGGTGGATGAGGATGTGATGGCGGCATTGGCGGATAAGGATATAACGCAGGAAAAACTGATTGCGGCGGTGAAAGCCCGGCTTGTGTAATTACTTCACAGGCTGAAAACCGCGAACCAAAACAGATGGGTGAGAGCGAATCATATGCTCCCACCCTTTCTTTTGCCCACATCACAGGAGGCGAGAAGCGTGGGACGGAAAAACAGACGGAATAAGAAAGAGTATCGACAGCACCTGGGTTTCAACCCGGATAAGTACACCAGGGGAAAAGATATCCCCAGAAACAGGCGGAGAAACACATATTTTCATACCCCTTCACGGGACAGGCAGGATAAACCCTATCGGATTCCTTATCGCGGGGAAGTATGGGTTGCACAGCTGGGCAGCCATCCGAACACATCCGTTCAGGAAGGCTGCAGGCCGGTGCTAATCGTCTCCAACGATAAGGGGAACCATAGCTCCAGTACGGTGGTTGTGCTTCCCCTGACCAGTCAGATCAAACGAAGCGAGCTGCCCTCCCACGTGGAGCTGCACCGGGAGGATGTCTTCTGCTTTGGCCCGGAAGAACCGCTTCCGGTTTCATTGATTTTGGCGGAGCAGGTAACGACGATTTCCAAGAATGCCTTGGGAATGCGGATCGGCAGGGTACGCGATGCCGGAAAACTGCGGGAGATTAACATTGCGCTGATGATGGAGCTTGGCATCGATCCTATGGCAACAACGACAGGTTAAAGCAGGAAGGAGAGCACTATGAGCACCAATGAACGACAGGCGCGGAAGGTGAACTTCGTGAAGATTCCTCAGGAATTGAAAACGAACGCCGCCTTCTGTGTATGGAAGATGGAGAAGCGGAACGGGAAACTGACAAAGGTTCCGTACAATCCAAAGAACGGCCAGCTGGCCAGAACCAATGATCCGTCTACCTTCGCGGATTTCGGAACCGCGATGAAAGCCTATGCCATGGGCGGCTGGGCTGGGATCGGGTTCCGGGTGTCGGAGGGCATCGGAGCGATCGATGTCGATCACTGCATTCGGGAAGACGGGAGTTTGAATGATGTGGCTGCATCCATCGTCTCCTTCTTTCCGGATTCATATTTCGAACGTTCGCCCTCGGGGACGGGCCTGCGCGGCTTCTTCCAGCTGTCGCCGGACTTCGCGTATGACAAGACCGTCTACTATGTGAACAACCGGAAGCACGGCCTGGAAGTGTATCTGCCGGGGACAACGAACCGCTTTGTGACGGTAACAGGGGATGTGTTCAGGGAGGGCTCTGTCGCCCGCAATGACGAAGCCCTGCAATCGGCGCTGGATACGTTCATGCGGAGGAAGACCGCAACGAAGCCCGCGTTCAAGGGAACGCCCGTTTCCTACTTTACCGATCAGCAGGTTATCCTTCACGCCATGAACTCCAAGTCTGGAGAGAAGTTCAAGGATCTGTATGAGGGGCACTGGGAAGATTACTTCAGTTCGCATTCCGATGCGGATATGGCCCTTGTTTCCATGCTCTGTTTCTGGTGCGGGTGCGTGGAGGAACAGATTGACCGGATCTTCAGAACCTCGGGACTGATGCGGGATAAATGGGATCGGGTGACCGGTGATTCGACGTACGGCCAGATCACGATCCGGAATGCCGTTCTGTCCACATCGGAAATCTATCGCCCGGTGCGGGTGCCATCCACTGCCGAAGACGATTTCACCGCGATGGACATTGAGTCCATTCAGGATGAGAGGGATCGCCGTGAACGTGAGGGATATTCCTTCACGCCGGATCTGCGCTGCCTGGATACAACCATTGAAACACTGGCCCCGCATACCAATCCCCGGTATGAATCCTTTCAGATCGGGAACAGCCGGATGTTCGTGGATTACTATCGGCGCATCATCCTGATGAACGATACCCGTGGATGCTGGTATATCTATGATGGACGGGTCTGGCGGCCGGATACACACAACCTGCGCATTAATGAGATGGCGAAGGATTTTCACGACAGCCTTCTTCATTTTGCCAATTCCATCACCTCGGAGGATACCAGGGAGCGCTTTCTGAAACGGGTGGATGCCCTGGATCAGAAGAAGTACAGGGACATCATGGTGAAGGACGCCGGAGCAGATAAGAGCATTACGGTGGAGATGGATGCCTTTGACCGAGACAAGTACCAGTTCAACTGCCATAACGGCACGATCAATCTGCTGGACATGAGCTTCCGGCCCCATGCACCAGCGGATCGGCTGACGAAAATGACAGAGGTGGATTACGATCCGGAAGCGGATTGCCCGCGATGGCTGAGCTTCATGGATGAGGTGTTTGAAGGCGACCGGGATCGGATCCGGTATCTACAGAAGGCTTTCGGGTATGCCATGAGCGGGGACACTCGCCTGGAATGCATGTTCATCCTGTATGGGCCGACGAGCCGGAACGGGAAGGGAACCACCATGGAAACGGTACTGCGGATCCTCGGAGAGTATGGCCGGACAGCGAAACCGGAAATGCTCAGCAAGAAGGGATTTGCGGACTCCAGCGGCCCGTCGGAAGATGTGGCGCGGCTGAACGGCGCACGGATGGTCAATGTGTCGGAACCGGAGAAGTCCATGGTCATCGACGCATCCCTGACAAAGCAGATGACCGGGAACAATACGATTACCGCCCGGTACCTGCGGGAGAACAGCTTCGAGTTTAAACCGCAATTCAAGCTGTTCATTGACACCAATCACCTGCCGCAGATCAGTGACATGACACTGTTTGAGTCGGATCGGATCCGCATCATTCCGTTCAACCGGCATTTCACTGCGGATGAACGGGATATCGATCTCAAAGCCTTCTTTGCGGAGCCAGAAAACCTGTCCGGCATCCTGAACTGGTGTCTGGAGGGATTCCGGCTGTATCAGAAAGAGGGGCTGAAGATGCCGGACTCTGTTGAACGCGCAACGAAGGAGTACCGGAATCAGTCGGACCGGATCACCATGTTCACCAGTCAGTGCCTTCGCAAGCAAGTGGGGCAGGAACTGAGATCGTCAGCAATTTATGAAATGTATAAGAGATGGTGCGGGGAAAACGGATTCAAATTTGAGAACGCTGCCAATTTCAAAAAGAAGATGTCTGCAGCAGGATTTGTGTATATGCAGCGCCGCCCATGGAACGAGAAAGATGCTGCGCCGACCATGATGGTGAACGATGTCATGCTGGCACCGCCGGAAGAATTTTCTGCGGAAAAGGCACCCCCGGATCTGGTCCCATAAACCAGGTGTCCGTATTGAAAGTATGGCAGCTGTTTCGATGTGCGCAGAACGCAGGAAAGCAGGAAAATCAAGGCCTGGACGGCTCTTTTCTCCTGCTTTTGTAGCGGATGTAGCGGGTTTTTCTGGTCTGTCCTATATATGGGAAAAAATCACACATATATACATATATAAGGGGTAACCGGAAAAAGTCGCTACTTCCGCTACAAAAAGTCATGGAGGACTTGGAATTACTGAATTTGTGAGCATTTGCCAACGAAAACGGTCGTCTTATTTCAGCATTCATTGTCCAATTCACCCCGGTATCCATTGTGGATGCCAGCTTTGTTAAGGAACAATCATGGCCACTGCAAAAGGGGCCGACGTTAAGTGGAGGAAAACAGCATGAGACTTTTTACGAGCGAACAGGTGTCCGCCGGGCACCCTGATAAGATTTGCGACCAGATCAGCGACGCGATTGTCACAGACTGCCTGAAATACGACCAGCACAGCCGCGTAGCGGTGGAGACCCTGATCAAGGATAATCATGTGACTGTGGCGGGAGAAATCACCTCCCAGCACGAGCCCGATGTGCGCGAACTGGTGCGAAAGGTGCTGGCACTCCGGGAACCACAGATCCGGGATACCTTTGATCTGACGGTGCATATTTCGAAGCAGTCCGGGGACATTGCCCGGGGTTTGGAAAAGAAGGGAGCCGGGGATCAGGGGATGATGTTCGGCTATGCCACCAACGAAACCAACCGGATGCTGCCGCTGCCCTATGTGCTGGCGACGGAAGCGATCTCGGCGCTGCAGCATGAGGAAAACACACTTCTTCTGCCGGATGCCAAAAGCCAGGTGTCTTTCGATTACCGGAAACACAGGATCGATACCTTCCTGATCTCCACCCAGCACAGGGAAGACGCGGAAATAAAGGATGTTCAGGAGATCTGTACCCTTGTGATGACCCGGATTGCCAATGCCTATGGGCTGAACACAGATTTCAGGGCGCTGGTAAATCCGACGGGAAGGTTTGTGATCGGGGGCAGCTTTGCGGATACTGGTGTGACGGGCAGGAAGATCGTTGCCGATACGTATGGCGGTGCCTGCAGGCATGGCGGCGGATGCTTCTCCGGAAAAGACTGCACCAAGGTGGATCGGAGCGCGGCTTATATGGCGCGGCGGATCGCCAAAGATGTGATCCGCGAGGGCATGGCTGGCAAGTGTGAGATTCAGCTGGCGTACGCCATCGGGATTCCGGAGCCGGTCAGCATCGGGGTGAACACCTTCCATTCCGGCATGGTGCCTGCGAGATATATCGAGAAGTGGATCCGGAAGCATTATGATTTGACGCCGGAAGGAATCATACAGTTCCTGGGCCTGCGGTATGTGGATTATAACTACACTTCCACCCTGGGACACTTCTGGCGGCAGTGGCTTCCATGGGAAAACGACAGCAGGCCATATGGGAAATAAACCAGTGGAAAGTCCTTAAAACGCTTGACTTTATGAGCTTTCAGAGCAATCTATGTCCCTACCAAAGATGAAGGAGGTATGAACCATGACCATTGTAACCAATACGACCAACCGAAAAGAACTGGTAAAAGCTATGGCTGCGGAGTTGGGGACAACCTATGTGTATTCAAAAGTCCCCCGGTGTGAGTACTATGTCGGCGACTACATCGTCGACAAGGAAGGCGTCATCCACGGTCGCGATTTCAGCGCCCTGCAGGGTTTCCTGCAGCGCATCGGGTGCCTCCCGGAGGGAGAGACCTTACCAGCTGAAGAGCAGACGGAACCTGAATCCGAACCGATCGGAACGGTCGATCAGGTGAGCATTTCAGTGCCCGCTGACGATCTGACAGCGCTGCAGCTAAAAAACCTGATCTTTATGCTGTACACCAAGCAGTACCTGATCGGAAAGATGACCGGCGGCGACCTACTGAACATCCCGGACAACCTGATCGCCCGGCTGATGGAAAAGACACCGGACAACATGGAAGATTTCAATGCTCTGTTGGACGCCGCCAAGGAAGACGGCATGAGCGGATTCGAATTCGCGGACGGGAAAATTACTATCACCTATCGGGCACACCAGGACGAGCCAGAGCGTAACATGGTGTATGCCATGCTGACTGCCCGGATTCTGAAAGCGGCAAAGGAAGCGACCAGGATTTTCCCGGAAAGACAGGAGCCCGAGAACGAGAAGTACTTCGCCCGGGCGTGGCTGGTGCGGATCGGATACGGCGGCGCGGATGCAAAAGCGGAGCGCAACCTGCTGCTGAAGCACCTGAAGGGACACAGCGCATTCCCCAATGATGATGCGGCACAGAAGCACAAGGACAAGTACGCGGCGATCCGGAAGGAAAAGAAGGCGGCAGCCCAGGAAGCCGGTGCGCAGGAAAACACAGAGGAGGTGACCGCCGATGAATGAAGCGATCCAGAAAGCCCTTGCAGATTTGAAGGCCCGGCAGGAAGCAGGTCAGCACATGGCCTGCCCCCGCTGTGGGCGGGATACTATGAAGCCGGATCTGTACACGAACGCACTGAGCCGCGAGGCGGACGGCATCATGGTGTGCGACGAATGCGGCACACAGGAAGCGCTGCTTGCCTTCATGCAGAATCCCACACCTGTGGAGGACTGGGCGTTCCTGCAGGAAGATGTGCCGGAACTCAATTTCAGAGATCTTCCGGGAAAAGCGGTGTGGGAACAGATCCGGCTGGATCATGGCCCGGCGCTGATCGACATCTTTAAGCGCTGGACACAGGAAGAGCCCGGCGCGGATTTCAAAGCGTACCGCCGGGAAGCCATGAGACGATGCCCCGGGCTGACACAGATTTGGGCGCAGCCATTTCAGGCGATGTACGAGACGGCAGACGGTCAGTTGATCCTGCGGTTCAGGAACACTGACGAAGGCGTGGAGATTACAGCAGACCTAATGGAAAACAAAAAGTAACCCCCAGCGGATTTGAGAGCGGGACGGCAAAGCGCCTCCCGCTTTTTCTGCGCCTGTTTGGCCCCACGTGGCGGCTTTGCCCGCTCCGTCGAATGAAAACCCGTACGCTTTTTCAGGCCGGACACGGCGGCAAACAGGGCGGGACAGGAAAAGCCGCCTCCAATAGGGAAGCGGCTGAATTTACTGCGTCGATGGTATCGGATGTGCGTCTGAGGGAAAACCAGTGGATAACTTACCATGTGGATCCCCGCGCGATACTCCGTTCCAACGCCGGTTTCAGGATCGTTTTGATTTGAGAGCTGAGGCCGAGCCTGCGGTAGGCGTTTGCGATGCGTCCTTCAGGTACATCCGGGAAGCATCCTGTTCCTGAACGGTGCCGTCCTGCATTGGGATGGTTTCCTTCCGGGCGATGTACTTCCAGATGCTTAAGCGGGTGACCGCCTTTTCGCCTTTCCGTACGTAGTAGCCTCTGGATCTCCAAGCCTGGAAGGTGTGCATCTCTTCTGCTTCAGGGATCTGGATTTCCGAGCCATCCTCCAGCCGGGCGGTCAGGATTCTTCCGGTCGGCTTCAGGATTCCCTGTGCCAGCAGTTCCTGCTTGGCGTTTTCGATGATCTGTTCATTCGTCATGGCTGTGTTTCTCCTTTCTGATTCTGAAGCCTGTGGCTCCTCAGAAGGTTCCCGATTCAGGAGCCCTCTGAGGAACCGCCGGGTGGCGGTCACTCGATTTCGGAAAGCGCCGGGTGGGCGTTTTCGATCAGCGGGCGAATCCCCAGCAGAATGGTCTCGGCATCGTCCAGCCGGAAGCGCATCCGGATCAGGTCTTCTGCGTTGTCCATCTGATTCCAGAGCAGGCGAACTTTGAACCAGAAACCTCCTGTCGGTGTGTAGGCGGTGCTGATGATGATCGGGTTCCTTTCGCCAACGCTGGCGATTTCAAAGCGAATGTCAGCGCCGCAGTTCCAATGGAGGTCAATGGAACCTCTGAAGTAGGGAGTCTTGTCCATCAGGTAATCGGAAAGCTGTTTCACCAGCCTCCGGTTGGCTGCTGTGTTCTTGAGAATCATGGGGACCTTCCTTTCCGGGCTGTGCCCATCTTGATTTCAAAGCCCTGCGATTTGGGTATGGGATTCATCACTCTGGCGCCGCCAGAAGTCAAGCGGAAAGTGACCTGAAATGTACTTCCCGCCGGACTTTTTTCATTCCGCAAGGTACCCGTACACCTCGGCAAGGTCGAGGACTTCCATTTCGTAGTCTGGGGTGTACGTGAACGGGTCGCGTTCGTAAAGGACGTACTTGTCAATGATGCAGGAAACGCAGTCTTCAATGAACTCGGTGCGGGCGTCGCTATCCGGGAAGTGTACCTGGTTTTCTTCCTCCAGCTCTGTTGCCGCTGTGTCCACGTTGTACCGGATGTCCGCGTCAGTGATGGTATAGGTGATGATGGTTTTCATGGTGGGCCTCCTTGATTTCAAAGCTGTGCCCGCAGGCGAAGGATGAGGTTGCTGACCTCCCGGTGTGTCAGACCGAGAATGTCCAGATCGTTCCGTCCATTGATGGTCGCCATCAGGATTTCGAAGAACTCGATTTTGAAGCTCTCCGCGTGGTTGTCCGGATCTTCTGTCCGGAAGACCTGCCAATCGGTGTGCAGGTCTTGCAGGGCGTAAACCCTATCGTCGTTCAGATCAATGAACCGCATGCTGTGTGCCTCCTTCCGATTCCAAAGCGATCAGTTCGAAATGCGGGTCGCCAATGAAATGTGGGAGCATCCACTGGCGTTCGTTGGTCATTTGAAAGCGCAGGCCTTCCTTTGCTGCCTCGGCGTCCAGCTGTGCCAGCCGCTTTTCAGCACTGGCGCTGAGCATGTTCTTGTACGCCCGGGTATATTCCCGGAGCATCTCCTTGTGGGTCATGGCGTGTACCTCCTTCTTGATTCAGGAGCCTGTGGCTCCGGGCGAAGGCTCCTTGATTCAGGAGCCCTCAACCGGAACCGCCTGCCCGGCGGTGTCCGTGTGAGTCAGCGGTGAATCTTCAGCCCGTAAAGCTCTGCGGTGGTGAGGAGCGCCTCCACCAAGTCGATGGCGATTTGCAAGCCCGCGACCGCCCGCTGTGCCTGCGCTATGCTGTGGTCACCGTATCCGGTCGTGGCGATTTCAAAGCCGAGCGCCTTTTCGCCGTACCAATCGTCCTTGCAGAAGATTTCCGGGTAGGCAACCGTGTCAGTGTTCCTCGGCTGGCGAACGTTCAGGTAAATGTACCCTTCGTGATCGTGGGCGACGATCTGGTAGCCTGTGTCCTTGATGCGGGCTGTTTCTGCGATGGCCTCGATGGCCTTCCGGGTTTCGGGTGTGCTTTTCATGGGATGTACCTCCTTTTGATTTGGGAGCTCGGTGGCTCCGGGTGAAGGCTCCCGATTCAGGAGCCCTCAGCCGGGGCCGCTGTGCTTCAGCGGCTCTGGACGATGGTCAGTTGGAACTCTGTGCCGTCCGGCAGGCTGATCACCAGACCCTTGTTGTAGGTCATGATCCCGGCCTGCTGGAATGTGCGTACCTCGGCTTCCTCCCAGCCGATTCCAAAGCTGTCTTCCTCCGCGGTCTCGATGAGTTCCCGGAGCCCGTCCTGCATGGTGTCCTCCGTGACCTGTGCCTCGTCCTCGTAATCGTTCTCGTACATGGTGTGTTCCTTTCCGGGCTGTGCCCTGTTTGATTTGGGAGCCTGTGGCTCCGGGTGAAGGCTTCCGATTTGAAAGCCCTCAGCCGGGGCCGCCGGTGTGGCTGGCGGCGGCTTACCAAATGCCGCCCGTCCGGGTCAGGTGTGCCTGCCTGTCCAGATTCAGGAGCCGGGCGGCGACCTGTTCCGGCTCGAGGTTCAGGCTCTTGCCGAAGATGGTGACCAGCTTGCCCCGGCGGTACACCCTCCACATTCCGGCGGGCGATTTGCGAGCCCAGTGGTACTCGGTCTCGTCGTAGGGGTGGATGCTGTGGACGTAGGGTGTGCCCGTGCGGGGGTCGGTCTCGATTCCAAAGCGCTGGCGGTCGACGGTAAAGGTGGTCATGGTGTGTTCCTCCTTGGGCTGTGCCCTGCTTGATTCAGGAGCCGTGTGGCCCCGGGCGAGGGTTCCCGGATTCGGAAGCCATCAACCGGAACCGCCCGGTGGGCGGCAGGTGTGTCGGTCAGGAAGCCCGCCGGGTGGTGGCTTCGCCGTTCCTCCAAGCGGCGTTCCCGGGCAGGTGCTTGAGGAGGTGTGTCCGGGCGGTCTTGAACTCCTCGCCGTTCATGCCCAGCCGCAGGAGCCAGCACCGGAAGGTGTACGCGGGGTTGTCGGTGACCGGGCGGGTCGGGCTGGCGCTGGCGACCGTTAGCGCTTGGTGGCTGATCGCGAGGCACAGCTGGATGTAGGCCTTGACCTCGCCCGCGTGGAGGGTGGAGTTGAAAGCACGGAATTCGATGGTTCCTTTCTGCCACACCGCGTGAAGGTTCAGCAGGTGGTAGCGGCTGGGATCGTAGTGCTGGTGTGCGTGGTACTCCCAGCACATGTCGTCGTACCAGATCCGGGCGAAGTCCTCGGAGGTGGTCGGGCGGCGGCGGTTCAGGGTCGCAAGGAAGTTC